>Ga0233434_1001798_pt1 | contig 20053 bp, 20 predicted proteins | sample SI_122_August201_4_FD_182738 | JGI IMG/M metagenome (GOLD analysis project Ga0233434, IMG submission 182738) | Seawater microbial communities from Saanich Inlet, British Columbia, Canada - SI_122_August2016_120_MG | ecosystem: Environmental > Aquatic > Marine > Inlet | place: Canada: British... | reverse complement strand
CACGCCAAATAAAAAAGAGGCAAGTGAAGCAACAAAAGTTGACATCAAAGACGACGACAGCCTCACGAAAGCCATCACCCAACTCAAAACCGAGTGTGATTTAGATGTCTCTCTCATCACCCTTAGTGAACAAGGGGTGGCAATTTATGATGACAGATTACGTACCCACCCTACTGTCGCTAGAGAGGTGTATGACGTTACTGGTGCGGGAGACACGGTGCTTGCATCGCTAGGCTTTGCACTGGCATGCGGTCATGAAATAGATGATGCAGTGGAATTCTCCAACCTTGCAGCAGGGGTAGTGGTGGGTAAAATTGGCTCTGCCACTGCCACACTAAATGAAATTATTGAATATGAATCAAGCCTTAATAAATCTAGTAGTGACGCTCACATTAAAACTTTAAATGAAATTACAGTTTTAAGTAAAGAGTTAAAAGCAAGAGGCAAAAAAATTATCTTTACCAATGGCTGTTTTGACATACTGCATGCAGGCCATGTACGCTACTTAGAAACAGCTAAAAGTTATGGTGACGTACTCATACTAGGGCTTAACTCTGATAGATCGGTTACCGCACTTAAGGGCGAGGGTCGTCCAATTAATACACAACTTGATAGAGCCTATATATTAGCAGCACTTGAGGCGGTTGATTATGTCGTGGTATTTGACAATGACACACCATATGATTTGATTAAAGCCATTAAACCACACATATTGGTCAAAGGTGGTGACTATGAAGGCAAGCAAGTAGTTGGGCAAGATATTGCTGATGAATTAAAATTAGTACAATTTGTTGACGGCAAAAGTACCACAAAAACCATTGAAAAAATACAAAAATCATGAAAACCATTATTGAAAACGAATTTGTAGAACATTTAAAAGTCGCTCAGAATATGTCTTCTTTGACTGATAAAGTTGAACTAGCTGCACAACTTTGCATTGATGGCTTAAAAAATGGCAAAAAGATCCTAATCTTTGGTAATGGTGGCAGCGCTGCTGATGCTCAACACATCGCTGCAGAACTTGTTGGCCGGTACAAGGTAGAACGCAAAGGCTTGCCAGCCATTGCATTAACTACTGATACATCAGCACTTACTTCAATTGGTAATGATTATGGTTATAGTCATGTATTTGATCGTCAAGTAGAAGCATTAGCTAATAAGGGTGATGTGGTCATTGGTATTAGCACCGGTGGCAGTAGTGGCAATGTTGTTACTGCATTAAAGCTTGCAAAAGACATAGGGTGTAAAGCCATTGGCTTTAGTGGTCGAGATGGTGGCGAGATGAACACCTTGTGCGATGTAAATTTAGTGGTACCCGCACAAGACACGCCGCGCATTCAAGAAATGCATATTGTTATTGGCCATACTATTTGTCATTTGATTGATCTAGCGTTTAAAGATTAATTAAAAGTTTTAACAGCACTCAAAACATCCACTGCCTTGATGAGATTCATACAATTATGATGTTGTAATGGGCAAGTGCGCTTCATACAAGGTTGGCAGTCTAAATTCTTCTTTACAATTATGCTTTTATCATTCATCCATTGCGAAGTTTCATCATCTTTAGTCGGGCCAAATATTGCCACAGTAGGCACTTGAAATGCCGCAGCAACATGCATAGGACCACTATCACCAGTAATAAACAAATCAAGCTTGGAAATATGATAAATCAACTCTGAAATAGTGGTATTGCCAGCTAAGTTTTGATAATTATCAATACCTTTTTCAATGAGTGATTTTTCAATATCCATGGCAATATCTTTTTCACTTGGCCCACCAAAAATAACAATATCGTACTGGCTTGATAATTCGCCAGCTACTTTTGCAAATTCTTCAGGATACCAACGTTTGGCACTACCATATGAAGCACCTGGGTTGATACCTAAAATTGGCTTCTGAGCCAACTCTGAAGACTGATTTTGCTTGTAGAGTTTTAGCTTTCCAGGGTTTGAGTCAATATTCAAACTATTGTTAACAAAATTATTGTATTTTTTAACCTGGTGACAATTGATATATTTATTTTTATCAAATTGATACTTATTTTTAGCTGAGATAAAAAATTTCAGAAATTTTGACCGGAAAGAGCTTCTAAATGAGAAAAATACATCAAAATCTCCTAAATCCTTTGAATTTTTGTACAAAGAGCCATATTTTTTATCCAAAACGACTGTTTTTACCGATTTTGTGTGATTTTTCATTGCTTCAATCGATACAAAAGAGCCAATAAAGGTGATTTCTATATCGTTGTAAAAATTTACGATATTTTCAATAGCTGGTGTTACCATAACACAATCACCTAGCCAAGTTGGGAGTTCAATTAATACTTTCATTGCAACAACTCAAAATCATTCATGAGCAATTTTTTGGCAACCAATCTCAAGAAAATCTATTTCAGGAAGGGTTGTTATTTCTGCATTCGGAACAAATGTTGACCCCTGATATTTTTTTACAATGGATTTAAGATATTTAATATTTATATATTTTTGAATATCTCTTCTCTTATTTGCCAAGTCAAGCAGAATCCTTGCATAAGTTATCTCTCCACCATGAGTGCCATCAAAAAACTCACAGGTATCTGAGCCGATTACTCTTGGATCGCTAAAATCAAAATATTCAACACCTCTCTTTGTTAATTTTTCTTTTATATCATCCATATATTTGTAATCTCCTTCTTTAGCCTGAAACAATTCATGTAGTTTTAAAGCAAAGGGCGGAAAAAAAACAACAACCTTTACACCACTACTAGAAATTTTTTCAACAAGAGAGGTGAAGTTGTCAATATGCCGATCACTTGCACTAGAACCATACTTTAAATTCCCCTTATTATTCTTAATCCGTTGAATTTCATTGTCAAATAGCTCTGATTCTGGAGGTGATTGTCCTGTTATTTGTCTCGTATTGTAATAAGCACCATCTGCCCCATACCCGTCCCCTTTTGATGCTGATATACCGATATTGGGTTGTCTATAAAAAATTGTATTGTATAGATCGTCAAACGTCAGCTTTTTTGAAAAAAGCCATTTTGCCACATCCTTAATATGTGTAATTTTTATTGGGTATGAATCACTTGGATCAAAAGAAGAGTTAACATCATCTATTGAAGCGGAGGATTTTTGATAATTTTCATTAAACCACCACGGGTCCACATTTATAAAAACAATCTCAGGATTTTGCTTAATAATATCCTTAATGACAAGACTGCCTGCATTAATAGAGCCCATAACTCTTCCCGCATTATAAAAACTATCTAGAAACATATTGGCCCTGAACTGCAATATACGAGAGGAGCCTAACGCTATGATTTTTGACTCTGTGGAGTTAAGCATATGTCGCTTATAATTCACTGTATTGTTATGCAGCGCAGTACCATAAAGTTTTTCTGTTTCGGAATTTAACTGCTCCTCTTTAACCTTGTCTAGTGACATTGTTTCTTCAGAAGAATATATAAAAATAGCCAACGGAAGAATGATCATAATGAAAATTATGATAGTTTTAATGCAGTTATATAAATAAGACCTCATCATCTTTAAAATTGAAAATATAAAAACTCACTCTCTGAAGATAAGGAGAGTAGAGATATGATAAACATTAACGATATAACTATAGACCAAATAGCTGTCGGCTTCCATTGTATTTGCTTATTGTTTTTAAGATCCTTATCAATGTTATAAATCTCAAATGCAGGCCTGTAATTTCGCATTATTTGTTGGGTGTTAGGAGGGATTATTGTAGTAACAATAAGTAAAAAAATCGCAATAAGGAAGCGCTTTGGACTGTCAGCTCCTATACCATTCAAACCACTCATACTTGTCAACATGCTAATTGCCGCTTCAGAACTCTCGGCTCGAAATGGAACCCAAGCAACAACAATGGCTGTAATGGTTAAAAACCAGCCAATTTTTCGAAAAAATATTGGATGGACCTTGTCTGCAAACAATGACTTTCGAAATTCTACCCAACTATGATTAATCAATAGATAAATTCCATGCATGCCACCCCAAATAATATAAGTCCAGCCGGCGCCATGCCATAAGCCACCCAAGATCATTGTAATCATTAAATTTTTATGTCCTCTTAGTTTTCCAACTCTACTACCACCGAGAGGGATATACAGATAATCGCGCAAGAAACGGGATAGTGTCATATGCCACTTTCTCCAAAACTCAATAATTGATGTCGACTTATAGGGTGAGCTAAAATTCAATGGCAAGCGAATGCCAAACATTCTTGCCAGACCAATTGCCATATCGGAATACCCAGAGAAATCAAAATATAATTGCAAGCTATATGCTATTGCACCAGTCCATGCTTCAAAAAAGGTAAGCATGACGCCCGCATCAGCAGCATTAAAAACTGGAGTTGCATAAACGGATATATTGTCTGCAATCATAACTTTTTTAAATAATCCTATTGCAAAAATTGTAAACCCAATTGCTAGATTTTTTGAACGTAAACGATAAAGGCTGTCCTTTGCAAACTGCGGTAACATTTCTTTATGATGAACAATTGGACCGGCAATTAATTGAGGGAAAAAAGTAACAAATAAACAATAATGAAGGAAACTATATTCTCGCGTCTCTCCCCTATAAGTATCCACTAAATAGGCAACCTGTTGAAATGTGAAAAAAGATATTGCTAATGGGAGTATTACTTGCTCAAAAACGATATTTGAACTTGATATAGAATTTAGATTATCTACAAAAAAATTAGCATACTTGTAATAGCCAAGAACGGACAGATTTGATATAACTCCAAATACTAAAATAGTCTTTTTAGAACGCTTTTTAGATGATCCAAGAGATATGCCAACACTGTAATTAAATAATATAGAGAACAGCATTAATGCGAGATACGCAGGATTCCACCAACCATAAAAAAACAGCGAAGCACCCACAAGCCATGCAATTGCAACCCTATGATTCCCCTGCTTTCCAATTAGATGAAAAACAAGCAGCACCGTAGGTAAAAATAAAAGTATAAATTCATATGAATTAAATAGCATTAATCAATCCTTTATGGTGTTTTTTTTATTAATCATGCTAATTTTTTCCAAAATACCGATCGCTTTAATTAAATTTATACAATCATGGCACTGATAAGAGGCAGGTTTGTTTAACATATGATTGATAATCTAGATTTTTCCCTATAATGATACTTTTTATTATTCATTCATTGCAAGGTTTTACTGCTTCAATTACCAGTGTTGCTATAACTCAATTGTCTAACTAGATTAAACACCTTTATGTCAATAGCGCATATAAGTATAGTCCAAGAAATATCAAAGAGGCTAACAGGTAGGATAAGATTCTTCCAACTAATATTGAATAGACATTGTCAATCCAATGATTATTTTGAAGCTCAACATCCAAGGATCTGCTCATCATTGGATCGATATACATAGCTAAAAATATAGCGCCAACTCCATGAAATGCAGTAGTTAGTTGACTCATTGTCATTCTATATTCTGGAATCAAAATTGCTAAAGAAAATGCAATCAAAAAACCTGTCGAAAGAAAGAAATATGAAAAACATGATGCTAAAATTTTTTTTAAAGATAAACGCTTTAATTTGGGTCTATGCCCCAAATTAACTCTATCTTTCAAACCTTGCTTTCTGCTCAATACCTTTAATATTGCAACTGGAATAGAATGCGATTGATAAAAAAAGAACAACTTCTGAAATAAACTTTGAAAAGAGTTTAAGTTAAACAGCACCAATAAGGATAAAAAGAAGGCTAAAAACACCAAGGCTATTGCCATTAATAAAAATAACTGAATACTTAATCCTGATTCAATCATATAAGACATTGCCAACAATAATGGCGGCAAAAATAGGCGACTCATAGTGAAAACGGAAGTCTGCAGAGTTGTTCCCAAGGCTAATCTTCCTGTTAACTTTCCCGCAACCCTGGAGCCAAATGAAACAGTCTCTATAAATTGCATTAGAGCATAACAAAACAACGCTATTAAAAATAAATAAATCATTTACAAATAAATCCCATACGGCTCATGTTACCACAACATAAAACATAGTTTTATCATGCAAATCTATCAGTCTGGGTATGTCTGTCATAATATCATTTACTTACCACAAGGTCTTGCCCTTGAAACTTTTAACTAGATAAAGGGTTTGGCAAACATTTTTATAAAAAATATTATAAATGAACTTTTAAAAATATTTGATATAATCAACCAATGCAACAAAAACCTATTCCAATTCTGATGTATCACAGCATCGCATCCATGCCAAAAGGCACTGTGATGCGTAGTTTACATGTACCGTCCAAATTGTTTAGATTGCAAATGTGGTTATTAAAAATACTGGGCTATAAGGGATTGAGTATGGGTGAGCTGCAACCCTACTTAATTGGAGAAAAACAAGGAAAAGTAGTAGGTATTACTTTTGATGACGGTTTTAAGAATAACTTAACTCACGCATTATCCATTTTACAAAAATTCAACTTTAGCGCAACTTGCTATATCATTAGCCAAAATATTGGTGGCATTAATCATTGGGATCTTGACAAAGGCATTCCAGAAAACCCATTGATGGATGAAAACGAAGTTAAGCAGTGGATTAACGGTGGCATGGAGATAGGGTCACACACTCAAAATCATATACGTCTTGCTGAGAGTGATATAGAAACATTTACTAAAGAAATTATGCAATCTCGGCTTGATCTTGAAAAACAATTTGACCACCCTGTTGAGCATTTTTGCTACCCTTACGGTAGTTACAATGATGAAGTTGTGAACATTACTAAAAGAGCTGGCTATAGTACTGCAACAACTGTTAATCGTGGCCGTGCAAAATCTGGTGGAAATTTATTAACCTTGCCAAGGGTGCCAATTACACACCGAACCTTTGCCCACCTATTCTTAATGAAAATCCTCAGCAAGTATGAAGACAAACATGAGTGATAAAAAGTTAAGAATTGCAATCCTGATTCGAAATTATAGTGCCTCTGGTGGTGGTGCTGAGCGCTACTGTGTAGAACTAACAAATAGATTAAGCAAAATACATGAAGTCCACGTGTTTTCACAGCAAAATTCTGAACTATCAGAAAGCATTAATTTTCACAAAATATCTCAATATTTCAAAAGACCGCGCTATCTTAATCAGTTGCTGTTCTCGTATCTAACTAAACAAGCTACACAAGATAAGTTTGATATTGTGCATTCTCATGATATGGCCACACATGCTAATATTTATACGTTACACGTACCATGCGTGAGAACAAAATGGACTCAGTCTAAAGGCATTAAAAAAGCTCTTCGCTGGACAAATACTTTATTAAGCCCTAGAAAAATGGCGTATTTATGGTTAGAAAATAAACAAATGCAAGTATTGCCCGATCGACATTTTATTAGTGTTTCTGAGTATTTGTCTCGTAACATCCTTGAAAGCTACCCTCAACTTAATGGTCACATTACCACCGCCCACCCTGGCATTGAAATTCAACCAATTAGTGCTGAGAAGATAGTCAAATTGCGTAAAAATTTTAAAGATAAGCATAATATTCCAGTAACTGCATTCGTACTACTATTTGTTGCTCATGGATTTAAAAGAAAGGGGCTGCCAACTATTATTAAAGCGTTGGAGATTTTAAACAATAAAGATATTCATATTATCATTGCAGGCAGTGGCAACCCAAAAGATATTCAAATAAACTCTCCTGTAGTACAAAACAATACGCACTTTATAGGCATGGTTAGAAATATGAGTGAACTCTACCCTGTAGCAGACACACTTATTCACCCCACACTTGGAGATACTTATGGCATGGTTGTGTTGGAGGCAATGTCTCACAAGCTGCCTGTTATTGTCAGTAGCAATCAGTACTGCGGTTTTAGCGAACATCTTAGCACTGACGAGGCGATTATTTTAGATAATCCAAAAATCTCCAAGGACATATCACGCAGAATTAAAACACTATGCAATCAAATAGACTTTCGAAAAAAAATTGCAGAAAACGGACTTAAAAAAGCAAAAAAAATTAATTGGGATACAACAACTAATCGCACTTTAAAGTCTTATTCTAAGATTTATAAAAATTAGAAATATTATGGAAAAGTATATTAAAAAAATAAAGCTACTTTTTAACAAAAAGAATATTTCGATATATTCTGGCCTATATAACACCTGGAGTGAAGCAAAGAAAAATTCTTCTAAAAAGCAAGGATACGCTAATAAAAAATATGATAATCGATCGTTAAAAAAATTCACAGTAAATGAAAAATACACAAGTGGCAGAAATATGATTGTGCCTATTCTTTCTGCAACACTTAAAACTGATAATTTCACTATCCTTGATATTGGTGGTGGAGTGAATTCAGTATTTTCTCATCTAAGTAATTCAAAAGCGTCACTTGAACTTTGTTATGTTTTAGAAAGGGATGAGGTGGCTTCTAAATTTAACAACCTAGTTCCAAGTCAACACTCTAATGCTCTTAAATATATTTCAGACGTAAAGAGTATTTCTCACAATACACTGGACATTATATATTTTGGATCATCCGTTCAATACATAGCTAATTACAAAACCCTTATACAAAGCCTAATAGAATTTAATCCAAAATATATTATTTTCTCAGAAAGTATTTTTACTAAAATTCCAAATGATATATGGGTGTTACAACAAAATATGGGTTCGGATACATTTCCAAATTTGTTCATATCTGAAAAAAAATTTATATATTTTATGAAAAAAAATGGCTACACATGTGATCTAAAATTTTGCACCCCTGGAGATCATTCACATGAGCAAATAGACAGAAAACAGTATGAATGCAAAACACTAATCTTTGTAAAAAAAGATTATGGATAATAAATATGGAGAAGTAAGCTACCCCACATGCAATTCTAAAGCGAAAAAAACAATTGATATATAGGAGGGGAGGATGGTATTGGCCTTTACAAATATTTAGATTTTAATATTGAATATGAATCACCTAGATTCGTTGAAAAGGAGTTGCTGCAGTTGCATGAGAATAATGATTAAAAAGAAATATCATCATATAACAACTGGAGCTATAGCAACTGGAAAGACAATAAAAAATGCATTATTATTTAACACAAGAGAATGTTGGCCTAGTTAAAAATTTATAAACAAAGGCTTATCTATTTTGGATGTAGGTTGTGACATTGAGTTAACGGTTAAGGCTTTAGAATAAATGGATATTATTCTAAAGGGATAGAAATAAGCTCTGTTTGTGTAAAAATCGCCAAAAAAGAGAGCCGGAATTGCAGTCCACAATATTCAATTAGAAAATTATCAGTCAAATATTAAATTTGACGGTGTTTTGTTACTAGATGTTTTAGAGTACTTACACGATCCAACAGAGGTTTTAACTAGGTGTGGAGGTCACATAAAACAGGCTGACCTAAAGAGTTGTAAACACCGTTCTTTAAAAATAAAGACTTTACCCTTAGATGTCTCATCTCGCTTATTAACCCCTCTCTTTTAATTCGATTCCAAATTCTTTTTGACATAAACTATTTTTTATTAAAATATAGTTCTTTTAATTTTAAATATTTTAGATATGTGGATAGCCCAGTAGATATTGATACAATCAATCCTACCCATCCATCTAAAAAACCTCTTCTAAAGATATAAGCCCTAATAAATCCAAATAAAGTCTTTAAAAGCACCATTGGCCAACTAATATACTTGCCATTGGAAAACATTTTCTCTGCCGATAGGGATGAATAGTCATTTATTTTTTTCATATGATGCGCAATATCTTTATAAGGATAATGCAAAAAATGATTGGAGAGTTTTGTAATCGATCCATCAACAACCATTTTTTCATGAACAATATCTTTAGTAAAATAAGACTTTTGTCTTTTAACTAATCTTAATGTGTAATCAGGATACCAGCCTGTATGACGAATATCCTTGCCAAAATAATTGGATAACCTTGGAATTAGATAGCCATTTATATTGAAATTTGAACTGAGCACTGAAATAATTTCATCCTTTAAGTCTGGCGTTACCCGTTCATCTGCATCAATTGATAAAACCCATTCATGGCTTGCTAAATCTAGCGCCCTTTGTTTTTGAATGCCAAACCCAGGCCAATCTTTAGCGTAAAGATTATCTGTATATTTTCTGCAAATTTCTTCTGTTTTATCTACACTGCCAGAATCTACTACTATAATTTCGTCAGCCCATTTGACTGACTCTAGACAATCTTTGATATTATCTTGTTCATCTTTAGTAATAATAATAATACTCAATAAAGGTCTACCCATTTACCAGCCCCTGGTACAAATCAATATACTTACTAGCCATTAGGTCAACACCCATTTCATTATCACAATACTCTTTAGCGCTTGCCTTGTGCATAGTTGACTCTTTAGAAGAGTTTAGCGCTAAATTTAAACCTTGTGACAAGCACTTAGTGTCACCAATATTACACAAAAATCCCCTACCTTTTACAAGATCCTTCAAACCGCCAGCATTTGTTGATACCACCCTTACTTCATAGTTAAAAGCATCTAGAACACTACTACCCAAGCCTTCTTCTTTTGAGGTCATAAGGAAGACATTCATTATAGAAAAATAATCCTCTACATTTTCATGATGACCCATTTGAAAATAAAGCTGATCTAGATTCAACTCTTTAATTGTATCTGACACTTGATCAAATAACACACCATTACCAAAATGCAAAACTACAAAATCTTTCCTAATTTTTTGCAGTTCATGAATCGTTTTTAACGCAGTAACAGGGTCTTTATGTGGCTCTAATGCCGAGACAAGGCCAATAATTTGGGCACCTTCTTGAATACCAAGTGATTTTTTTAATTCTAATGCTCTTTTAATATCAAGATTTTTATTCTTAACTGCGGAGCTAATAACTGGAGAGTCAGAAGACATTCTGGATTGATTAAGAATAGATGAAATAATTGGAGATATTGATACAATCTTATCAGTGAATTTATACTTTAATCGAGTGCTAAAGCCACCAGGAACGAAGTCAACTCGTCTAGTATAGACAACAGGAGTTTTATGGAAAATCTTAGTTAGTACGCATTGGGTATGTGCCTTTCCAGTTTGAGCATGAATTACATCAAAATCACCCCTCAGGTTGGACAATTTCTTTAACGCATCTATCATATTTTCTACGGCAATTACACCAACATTCATTGCTACAGCTCTTTGATGCATCAATGAACCTTTTAGTGTCATCAACTGGCAATCAATACCTTGCGAAATTAGACTTTCAATCGTGTAGAGCGTTTGACGCTCACCACCTCTCCAGGTTTTTTCAGTATTTACTTGTAGAATTCTCACTCAAATTTCGCTTAATTTAGTCTTCTAGACATCATACCCATGTATTGATATTATTAATAGGTATAACTATATATCTATTATAAAATTACACAATAACTTCTTATGATTGAGCAATCCAAACGATTCACAATCGCCATCATTCATCGAAATGGATTTGAAACACTTAAATCTGTTCTAGACACTGTTTTGGCTGATATAACTGAAAATGATGAAGTGATAATTATCGACAATAATAGCACTGATAATTCAATAGATAAAATTGAACTGGATAGCATTTATCGTCATGTAAAGATTATTAAACACACATGCAATGCGGGATATGGATTTTCTTGCAATCAGTCAATGATTCAAGGGAAGGGCAAATACTTCTTATTATGCAATAATGATATCGAATTACCACTGGGTAGTCTTAAAACTTTTGAAAATTTATTTAATTCTGATAAGAATGCAGGACTAATTGGTCCTCAAATGTTTTCACCTAAAGGTGACAAAATGAGATCATACGGGACACAAAGTCCTAATCTATTATCTCAGTTAGACCTGATAGGCAGACCTATTAAAAATCGAGCTATTAATTCTTTTTCTAATGTTTCTATTTTAAGAGGAGCGTGCTTGGCAGTGAGAAGAGAAATGATTAATGATATCGGCATGTATGATGAGGATTTTTACTTCTATCACGAAGAAACCGAATGGTGCTATAGGATAAACAATAGCAAATGGAAGGTAATGTTTGCACCAAAGATAAAAATCTCACATGTTGGTGGCGGCAGTACTAGCAGTGTATTTGCATCATCTAGAATTGAGTTTTTCAGGTCAAGACTAATATTTTGGGAAAAAATATTTCCAAAATATCAAGTTGCAATTCTTTATATATGGAATATTCCAAAATTAATTGTGGACTTTTTCTTTTATTTAACAGTCACTATAATTACGTTAAATCTTAATATTAGATTAAGGAAAAAACTCATTGATAGGGCGGTAGTGATTAGCTGGCTAATCCTTGGCAAACCGGACAGTTGGGGCTTACCAAATAAATGCAAGCAATAATTAATCTAGTAAATGTAAGTTAGAAAATTCCTGAATCTTATCGGCAATATACTTCCTGTCTTGTTCAGTAATCCACCAGCCAACCGGAATTGAAACCTGAGTCGTGTTAAAAGCATCCACACCTGGTAATTCACACAAACTATCATTAAACGCTGTATGCTTGTCATTACGCTCATGCACTCTTGACGTCATTACACTTTGCTCACTCATCCAGACGCTAAACAAATCTCGTTTATCAATGTGTAGAGTATAAAGCCAAGAAGAGGATTTTGACACATCTGGCTTTTTAATGACCGTAACACCCTTTATGTTTTTCAATGCAAAGTCATAATATTCTTGATTATCAATATGCTTACTAACTATTTCATCTATGTACTTTAATTGTTCAATGCCTATTGTTGCACTGATATCATTCATATGGTACTTATAACCAAACTCTACAATATCTTCTTCACATCTGAACTCTTTTCTCTTTGCGTCACGATCAATACCATACCATCTAAGTAGCTTACCTCGCTCGTAGTCATCCTGATCTTTGCATAGTAATAAGCCACCATCTATTGTAGTAAAGTGCTTAATTGCTTGTAATGAAAACATAATAAAATCTGAATGATTTCCTATCTTTAAGCCTTTATATTCTGCTCCTATCGCATGCGCACCATCTTCAATAGTCTTAAGGTTGTGTTTTTTCGCTATGATATTAATTGCATCAATATCACAAGGAATTCCACCAAAATGAACCATTATAATAGCCTTTGTCTTTGATGTAATCTTTGCTTCTATAGCTTGCGGATCAATCAAACCTGTTACTGGATCAACATCAGCCCAAACAATTTTAGCTCCAGCTGCTAATATTGGCATATTGGTTGCAGTACAAGTCATTGCTGTTGAAATAACCTCATCTCCATGACCGACATTTGCCAATCTTAAAGCTAAATGCAATCCTGATGTACCGGAATTAAGCGTTAAAATCTTCTTATTGCCGAAGTATTGACCTAATTTTTTTTCAAATTCATCTACTTTTTTACCCTGTCCGATAAATCCACTGTGTAAAATTTCCAATAATGGCTTATCAACCGATTTTGGCATGTGCACTTTAAATAATACTTTTTGTTCCATTGCTAGCCTCTTTTAATGTTAATCATAATACTCAGCGTTCTTAAAGCTTACTCCACCCTTGTCTTTGTCTGATAATGATGGCGCTATATCACCAAGATGCCAATCAATATCCAAATCAATATCATTCCAAAGAATGCTACGTTCATACTGTGGTGCATAATAATCTGTAGCTTTATACATAAAATCTGCTGTGTCACTTAATACTACAAATCCATGAGCCATTCCTGGCGGTATCCACAATTGTAAGTGATTTTGATCATTAAGCTCAATTGAAAAATACTGGCCAAATGTAGGGGATGACTTTCTAATATCTACAACTACATCTAAAACACGGCCTGCCGCCACCCTTACTAATTTCCCTTGGGGCTGCTCTAATTGATAATGCAAACCTCTTAGAACACCCTTGGATGATTTTGAATGGTTATCTTGAACAAAAATTTCATCGATACCTGCTTGATCTTTTAAGGTTTTTTGATTCCAACTTTCTAGGAAAAACCCCCTATCATCCCCAAATACTTTTGGCTCTAAAATCAACACATCTGAAATATTGGTAGCATGCACCTGCATTAGAAAATCTTTTGATCAATGAGTTGCAACAAGTATTCACCATACCCACTCTTTTCAAGTGGTTTTGCAATTTTTTTCAATTGATTTGTATCTATCCAACCATTTCTCCAGGAAATTTCCTCTGGGCAGGCGATTTTTAACCCTTGTCGTTTTTCCAAGGTATGTACAAATTGTGAGGCTTCTAATAATGATTCATGGGTACCAGTATCTAGCCAGGCCATCCCTCTGCCCATAACTCGCACATCAAGTTTTTGATTCTCTAAATAATATTGGTTAATACTAGTTATTTCTAACTCTCCTCGATCTGAAGGCTTGATGGTTTTAGCAATCTCTACAACATGATGATCATAAAAATACAACCCTGTTACTGCGTAGCAAGATTTTGGATTGTTTGGCTTCTCTTCAATCGAAAGCGCCACTCCTTGATCGTCAAAATCTACCACGCCATAGCGCTCAGGATCTTTGACTGGATATGCAAAAACAGTTGCACCATTCGCACTATTAGCAGCACTTAACAATAAATCTGAGAAGTCATGACCAAAAAATAGATTATCACCCAATACTAGTGCACACGAATCGCCATTGATAAAACCTTCTCCAATTAAGAAGGCTTGCGCTAGACCATCAGGTGATGGCTGAACCTTATAGGATAAATTAATCCCCAATTGAGAGCCATCACCCAATAACTGTTCAAATCTTGAGGTATCTTGTGGCGTTGAAATAATCAAAATATCTTTAATACCTGCAAGCATCAGGGTGGATAACGGGTAATAAATCATAGGTTTGTCATAAACTGGTAATAACTGTTTTGACATTACCTGAGTTACAGGATGTAGTCTTGTGCCTGATCCTCCGGCCAATATGATTCCTTTCATTATTGTATTACCCCCAACCTTTCACCTTGATAACTACCATCTTTAACATGATCGCACCAAACTTGATTATCTAAATACCACTGTACAGTCTTTTTAATGCCTGTTGCAAATGTTTCATTTGGCGTCCAATTAAGTTCATCAGAAATTTTTGTCGCATCAATAGCATATCTTACATCATGTCCTGCCCTATCGCCTACATAGATAATAAGCTGCTCATATCGATCAATACCGTCAATACTACTTGGCACCAACCCATCTAAAATATTGCAAACAGTTTTGACAACGTCAATATTTTGTAATTCGTTATACCCACCAATATTGTATGTTTCTCCAATCTCACCAGTAAGTGCTACATGAACTAATGCCCTGGCGTGATCGTCGACATAGAGCCAGTCACGTATTTGTTTGCCATTGCCATAAATTGGTAAATCTTTACCTTCTAGCGCATTGAGAATAATCAATGGAATAAGTTTTTCAGGGAATTGGTAGGGGCCATAATTATTAGAGCAATTGGTAATTAGTGTTGGCAATTGGAAAGTGCGTTGCCATGCACGCACTAAGTGATCTGAGCTTGCTTTAGCAGCTGAATAAGGTGAACTTGGTGCATATGATGTTTCTTCAGTAAACAAATCATCTGTACCTTCTAAATCGCCATAAACTTCATCAGTGGATACATGATGAAATCTAAAGTTAACTTTTTTATCATCGCTTAAGCTTGACCAATAATCTCTAGCTTCTTCAAGTAATACATAAGTGCCAACAATATTAGTTTGGATAAATTCACCGGGGCCATCAATAGAACGATCCACATGAGACTCAGCTGCCAAATGCATGACCACATCAGGCTGATATTTATCAAAAATACGCTTAATTTCAGAGGGGTTGCAAATATCAACTTGTTCAAACGCATATCTTGCATCATTCTCAATGGAAGTCAATGATTCTAAATTTCCAGCATAGGTTAGCTTATCAACATTAACAACACTATGATTTGTATTGTCAATAATATGGCGAATGACTGCAGAGCCAATAAATCCAGCACCGCCTGTGATTAAAAAATTCATACTTCAATCCTAGAATTTGATTTAATAAGTCCAAGAATAACCACCATAAAGACTGAATAAAACAATGCAGTTGATTGATGATCAAAAACACCTGAAGTAACTGAATAAACTGCATAATGCAAAATAATCAAAAGTCCAGATGTTGTAAGCACTCTCAACCTGTAACTATTTTTATTTAATTTTATACGACATAGTAGGTATATCAATGGGGTAAGTAATACAGAGATAAAAGCTATCAACCCTATAAAACCCTGTTCGACAAGACTAGTAACATACTCACCATGAGGGTGTAAGAACCCCTCAACTGATTTGCTCACTTTTCCTTGATTAACAAGAATCTGCTGATACTTTGAATAATTATCCTCGCCAACACCAAAAAATGGATTTTCTTTAATTACTTGATATGAGGCTTTCCACATCTCAAGTCTAGCTCCAGCTGATGTATCGGACTTTCCACTCTCGGACCATTGCGCCACGTTACTGGTTGCTTGAGTTAACCTATCTTTTACCCCCGTCTGAGGAACTAAATATGTGATAACAAAAATACCAACAAAAAACCCCAATATGAATACTCTTGCGCCACCACTCCAGTTCATAGGATTTACAATCCCAATAAAAACAAGTGACATAATCGCAGCAATCCACACCCCCCTACCACCTAGCATAAAAGATGATGTAACACCTAGTATGGCGACTGAAAAAAATAAAAAATTAGCAATTTTACTTTTTTTATTACTAATAAATAACAGACTCATTAAGCCTAAAATAGATGCAAACAAGGTCATAATTCCTGAATTATCTTGAAAAAAATACAACGTATTGTAGTTTAAATACAACGCAACCTGGTTAACTCCCACCATAAACGATGTGGCAACCACACCCCAAATAAACCAATTACTATTGATATTGGTTTTCCTAATAAAGAAAAAGATGGGTAAAACTAATAAAAGCCTAGAAGGTGTGTCAAGATCATGCAATTTTCCATCAAACCACCACAAGTTAATCGCTATAACAGAAAAGTAAAATATAAACGAAAAGACAAAATATTTTTCCCACTTGTCTAGCTCTAATTTATCTCTGTTTATAGCCAAACCAACAAGGCTCAAAATAAGCATCAAAGCAACAACTCCTCCTCCTTTTGGAATAGCGATCAAAGCTGATGGAAGAATGAAAATAAACAAACCCATTAAAGAATTTATTAAAAATAATAGCTTACTGGTAATACTCATATATGGATAATGATATCAATGAAGAAAATAAATAAGAATGGGTCATTTTATCATCCAATATTTTGGCTATTTACTTATATTTTTATTCATTTTATTGTGCGAATCTTTCTTAGCCAGACACTTCAGGTTGACGATGCTGAACAGATTGACTATGCGCAAAATATCCTTTTAGGCTATCCCATCCCCCAACCACCAATGTACAGTTGGCTTAGCTGGATTATGTTTCAAATTTTTGGCACAGGGTTGCTTGCATTAACACTTTTAAAATACACAATAATTTCATTAACCTTTTGGTTCACTTGGCTTGTATCTGGACAATTGTTTCAACATATTCAGACTCGTTATATAGCAACTTTTTCTTATTTACTAATACCATCATTTGCATGGCATATGCATCAAGGCTTTACCCATACTATTCTATTGGGGTTTGGCATCATTCTCTCACTTCACGCTTTATTAAGCATTAAAAACAACCCTAGTGCCAAAAACTATATTTATCTAGGATTATCCCTTGGTATTGGCTTAATGGCGAAATACAGCTTTTTATTGTTTATGGTTCCACTGCTTATTTCAGCTGTTACTGTAGCCCCATTTAGAAAGATTATTATTAATCAAAAAATACTACTAAGCATTGGGGTTTTTATATTGGTTATCGGTCCACACGCTTATTGGCTAACTCAGCATTTTCAAGAGATATTTTTATCAATTGATCAAAAACTAAACGTAACAAGTGATAATTTATTATTTGATCGAATAAAATCTGTGGGGCAATTTACTGGGGCTGCTATCGCTTTTGTTGTGCCTTTTTTGTTAATATTTATTATTAACTCTTGGAGGAAAATATTTAATATTGACAAACAAGCCTCAAAAGATGATTCAACGCTATTATTAAATAGATTCTATTTAATAATCTTAGTATCGGTTATTTTATTATCAATTTTTGTAAGCATGCCGCATTTTAAAGTACGCTGGTTTCATCCTTTAATGATGATTTTTCCTTTGTGGATACTGGCTAGAATTGAAAGAAAGACGTTGCTTTCAAAATCAATTATGCGTTGGTTTGCTAGTATTACGGCTATTTTTACTGTACTGATATTGTCAGTGCGTATTGCACAAATGACCATAGGTCCAGAGTTGGGCAACTATGGCAGACTTAATCGTCCTATTATCGAGACTTTTGTCAAACTACCAACATCTCTTATTCAAGATTCAATAATAAAAACTGAAGATGGGTTTATAGGCTCACACCTATTATCGCATTATCAGAAACACAATATTATTATTGAAAGTAGAAATTTTAGAAAAGAGCACTATGAGAATTCAACTCAATGCTTGTGGCTTTGGGATGATGACACACCTTACACCACTCCAAAAATCAACAAGATCATTGAACAAGGTGAGTTGATCACTTATGTTTCTGAATTTAAATACATTCTATTTTATGCGCTAAGCTCTAAATCAGAATGTCGCTAGATTTTAGTGGCATGTTCATTACGGATAAGCATAAGATTGCGAACGTACACAAACAAACCCATACCCTGCCCCATGATAAACACTGGGTCTTGCCTTAAAATTGCATAAGCAAGTAGTGTCAACCCTCCAGCCAAGCTAAAGTACCAAAAAGCATGAGGAATAATACTTTTTTTATGCTTTTCGCTGTAAATCCATTGAATTAAAAAACGCATTGAGAAAAGCGCTTGACCTAAAAAACCAAGCACTAACCATGAGGTTGGAATGTCTTGCATTTTAAAGCTCCTGTGTGTCGGTAAGTCGTGCACGATTTTGTAACCAACGCACTCCTAAAATATCAACAATACCAACCCATAAGCGATTATGAAAACCGTATTTTGATGTGCCTTGCATTCGATAGCGATGATTCACCTCTACCGACACCACTCGACCACCTTGACGCTGAAATAATGCTGGGATGTAGCGGTGCATATGATCAAAGTATGGCAACGCTAAAAAATTATCTCGAGAAAAGACTTTGAGGCCACAACCTGTATCCGGAGTGCCATCCCTTAACAGTCTGTCACGTATACTATTAGCATATTTGGAGGACATACGCTTCAACCAAGTATCTTTACGTTTTTTACGATAACCAGCCACTACCAACCAAGGATCTAAATTCTGACTAACAAGCTCATTATATAAATTTGGAATATCGGCTGGATCATTCTGGCCATCACCATCCAGTGTTGCAATCCAATTTGAATTAGCATACTGTACGCCTGTTCGCACTGCGGTGGATTGTCCACTATTTTGTAAATGCTTAATAACCCTAAGTGTTGGCAGATCTTTTTTGATCTTTGACAAAACTTCAAGCGTTTTATCCGTACTACCATCATCCACCACAATAATCTCATGCTGGTATTTTTGAACAAGTGCTTGTGTAATCTCTTCAATCAGAATGCCAATACTCTCTTCTTCATTGCAAACTGGAATAACAACAGATAAATCCATAGGTCGTTAGGTGTGAGTAAAAATTAGCATTATACTACCTTAACTTAAAATTAACTTTAGACAAAAAACCATATGCCAGTTAAAACTGTGTTTCTAGATCGAGATGGGGTAATCAACAAAGAGGTTGGATATCTACACAAAATACAAGACTTTGAGTTTATTAATGGTGTGTTTGAAGCGTGCCTATATTTTCAATCACTAAATTACCAAATCATTGTTGTCACCAATCAGTCTGGTATTGGTCGTGGATATTATGACGAGGATGATTTTCATATCATTAATAACTGGATGTTGGAGCAATTCAAAAATAAAAGGATTGAAATCTTAGATGTATTCTTTTGTCCGCATACTCCAGAGTCAAATTGCGATTGTAGAAAGCCTAAACCCGGT
>Ga0233434_1001796_pt1 | contig 20074 bp, 17 predicted proteins | sample SI_122_August201_4_FD_182738 | JGI IMG/M metagenome (GOLD analysis project Ga0233434, IMG submission 182738) | Seawater microbial communities from Saanich Inlet, British Columbia, Canada - SI_122_August2016_120_MG | ecosystem: Environmental > Aquatic > Marine > Inlet | place: Canada: British... | reverse complement strand
TGAGGATCATGCCCTTGATCATCAAACCCACACCAGATATCGCTTTTTGAATGAGATGTGGGCCAGCAAAGAACAATCCTTCTGATCGTTTACCGGTCTTTCGCTGGCTATCTTCAACAACATCGGCAGTCATGGATGCTACCAGAATCCATGCAAGGACCCCGACGCTCGCAGCTATCAAAGAATGAATCATCATGACCCACCAGAGCGCTCCAAATTTTTCGCCATTCTCTGGCAAGATATTAAGACCCCACCATATGTCAGCCAGCCTCAGAATAAGCAGTATTGGTCCAACGCCAATCGCAATAATAAATAGGCCAATCGCCAGACGTTTTTTGTCGAATCGCGCTGACAAGGGTCCTGCCATTGCGCTAATAACAAGCGCGGCCGTTAGATCGATAATAGCAAATATCGCCACATCTGATGGTTTCCAGTCCCAGAAGTAGCTATTGAAGTAAAAACCCAGACCACTCGTCAGGCCTATGAAAATACTGAAAACCACCCCGGAAAAAAACAGCATCAGCCAGGATTTATGATTAAGAGTGCCAAGGATCTCTTCAACAATTCCGTGTACAGTCACCGGCGGACGTTCGTGTGGCTGTTCCAGGTTTGGAATTTCCCTGTGGGTACCGACCGCAAAAACGATTCCTGCAATCAGTATCAATCCACTCCCCCAGTACGCAAGTTCATGATAACCGCTGACATTACTATATGAGTCACCAAGGAAATAAGCGGAAGTTGCATAGGCGATCCCTGCACCGCCAATCCAGCCGAAGAAACTACTGATCCCATGGAGTTGTGTTCGCTGTGTGTAATCCTTGGATATCTCAGCGCCCAATGCATCCCTTGGCACCTGATAGAAGGTCCAGGCCAGCCTGAGCAATGCAATCAGCACCAGCAATTGAAAAAACAAGGCGATCTGACTCGACCCAAAGTCAGCCATGATAAGGAAAAAGTAGCAGACAGAACCGGGAAGAATACTGGCGTAAATATAGGGGTGTCTGCGACCAAATCGAGACCGGGTATAGTCCGACGCATAACCCAGCAAAGGGTCAGTAATCCCATCAATCACAAGCGCAAGGGCCAGCGCCAGGCTCACAAGCCAGGCTTCAAGTCCGAGCACGTTATTGTAGTAAAAGAAAATCGGAGCACCTAAAAGATTCCCTGTTATAGCAGGAGATATGCTTCCTATCCCATAGAACACCAGACTGGACTTCTTAGCGAGTGTAGACATCTGATTCCCTCTCATCTGATTCCACCAGTTTCGCGGATTTTTGTCGCAAGTGCGACACATTGTATTTTGACGGCCAGTCGGCGCATCTCATAGTCGACTAAAATCCAAGACTACGCCGCGAATAGCTTCAAGGGCCCTGTGCTTGATTCCTATCTCCCCGATACTCCATCGAGCCTAACAAACTTACAGCTAAACATTTATATCTAGGGATGCTCTGATTAATAGGATATTTACGTCAGGACAAGGCAGGGACGCACATGTTTAGGTGCGGCCCGAACGCCGTGATGGCGGAAATAGACATTAATCAGAGGTTCCCTAGTCTCGACCAATGTCAGCCGTCATCGTATCGCCCCTGATATTGTAGTCCGCTCGAAAGGACTCTTTGCACAAAGTTGCACAAAGCAATTTGAAGTTATGCGAGCTATGCAGAACAACATACAATCTATTTCCGCTTACCTATTTTCATTGTTATCCTCTCAACAAACATTTGGGCCTTACCAATGCAAAAAAATCTCAGTGCAGAGCAAATCAGTCACTATCGAACTGAAGGCTACCTGGTCCTGGAAAACTTCGTATCAAAACCCTGGCTTGATCGATTGAATGCTGTAACGCAAAGTTTTGTCGATCTTAGTCGCAAGGTTTCAACCTCCGATAAACAGTTTGATGTAGAGCCAGATCATTCAGCTGACACACCACGGTTGCGCCGATTAAACAGTCCAGTGGATCAACATCCTGCCTATTGGGAATTTGCGTCCAGTTCCGAGATTGTTGATCTGGCAGAATCGATTTTGGGCCCTGATATCAAGTTTCATCACGGCAAGCTGAACTTCAAGTACCCCCAGGGTGGCGAGGAAGTGAAGTGGCATCAGGATATCCAGTTTTGGCCGCACACTAATTACGACTTGATCACGATCGGCGTCTACCTCGAGGAGGTTGAGGAAGGGCAAGGCGAAATGGGGTTTATTCCCAGGAGTCAGGCCAATGAACTATTCGATCAATATGACGAAAGCGGTGAACATTGGGCGGGCTATATTAAAGATCAGGATTTGAGACGCGTCGATACTGACAAAGCTGTTTTCCCAACAGGCGGCGCAGGCACGGTAACCATTCATAACTGTCGCATGATACACGGTTCATATCCCAACTATTCAACAAAGTGGCGGCCCTTGTTATTACAAACCTATACTGCAGCCGATGCATTTGCTTATACCGATTTAGTTCGCAGGTCTCCCCACGGAGAAGAGTTGATTAGAGGTAAGGCGGCGAAATGGGCACGACATGACCCCAGGTCCTGTCAGGTGCCACCCACAAAGGTTGGCACTATCTTTCAAGCGCAGCAGAAAGAATCAGCGACGTGAACAAAACGGGCTCTACATGAAGGGCTCTACATAAAGGGCTTTATTTGAAAATTTTTGGCAAGAACATCCCCGCCTCTTTACGATATTGCTCGTAGGGCTCGCCTATATCTCTAATTAAATCCTTCTCTTCAAACCACAGCCCAATGAAGATATACACGGTAAAACCGATAGACAAAATCAAGTGCGTGACCGTCAAAGTGGGAATGAACCACACACCAATCAACACGCCGGTTTGTATTGGATGACGAGAGAACTTGTACATACCGCTTTTTACAAAATTCAGTGGTGGTCTGGGCTGATTACGAAAATGCAGGTATACCTGCCGCAAGCCAAACAAATCAAAGTGGTTTATCGCAAAGGTCGCGGCCAAAAGGTATAACCAACCAAAGCAGAACATAACCCACAGAAAGATTACTAAAATTGGGTCCGTAGCGGACCAAATAACACCGGGGACTTCTTGCCATAGCCCCACCATTAATATCGAGGTAACACCTGCGATCAGAACATAGGTGGGTCTTTCGGCAGGCTCTGGAATGAAACGCGTGATCAGCACCTTGAATGAATCACGCGCCATGCAGGAATGCACTAAACCCCAGATCGCGACCAGCAAAACGTTGATAATTGCCGGCGAAATAGCTTCAGTTAAAGCAAGATGGCCCGAGGGTATCAAGCCACTCGCCAAGATGATGATCGCAACGAGCCCGATCACCCCTAAGAAGTAGCAAATGACACCATATATGAGGACCATAAGACGCCCGAAACCTGGAGCTTTTTCTGGTTTTGGTTCTACTGCGTCACTCATATTATTCACCCAGAGTAATCCAATATTGCAGTCATTCTAGCGCTAATAGCGCTATTAGCGCCATTAAAGCTAATAACTTTCGAGTAATTCATCGCTTGCATGTGGTCAGGCGCACTGAACGCCACGTGACACCGCTAGTGGCAGAAAAGTTGCGCCAAGAACTCAAAGCGACCCGAAGGCTGACCATGTGCTTTGCCAACATTCATTCTATACTGCTTGAAAACCTGAAACTGTCAATAACAATATGCCGGACTCAACTGAACTACAGATCACTTATACCCATACTCCTCGCTTTCGACCCTCTGACGCGGCTGCAGTTGAGTATCTTGAAGAACATGGCTACGTCATCATTGCCAATGCACTGACCAAAACAGAAGCATCAACGGCAATGGATAAGTTGTGGTCTTATCTCGAAGCGCTTAACACGGGCATTAACCGAGGCGACCCAGACACGTGGGATGACAATCGTTGGCCCACTGCGGTGCATGGTGGGATTCTACCGGGTCATGGAATTGGTCACTCAGAAGCACAATGGTACATAAGGAACATTGCCGCTGTTAAAGCCGCTTTCGCTGCGGTCTGGGAAACCGAGGATCTGCTGGTTAGCTTCGATGGTGTCAGTATATGGCGGCCCTGGAGCCGTAAGCCTGAATGGAAAACGGGGCTCGGCGGAAGCTGGCTGCATATCGATCAGCATCCCATTGGCAGACCAGGGAAACACTGCGTTCAGGGCTTAGTCAACCTACTGCCAACTTCCGAAGAGACTGGCGGTAACGTCGTCATTCCCGGCAGTCACCACTTGCATGAAAAAATACCGAAACTTTATAGCGATAGGCTCAGCCGCATAGACAAGAGCATTGACCATTTTAGATTCCCAAAAAACGATCCGCTCCTGGCTGATATGAAACCCATTACCTGCCACATGGAAGCAGGCGACCTGATGCTTTGGGATTCGAGAACAATTCACTGCAGCAGCCCGCCTACCGATGCTGCGGCCAAACATCCCAACGAGAGCGAACTAGTGCGCGCAATCAGCCTGATATGCATGATGCCGCGATCAAAATCTAACCCAGCGGTCATTTCTCGCCGCAAGGCAGCTGTTGAAAGCACGACATCAACAACCAATTGGAGCGATGTTTTCGTCAACGCAGATAAATTTCCGAACCTTATATCTGTTGACCCAGATAAATATGTCCGGCCTCCTGCACCGCTGTTAAATCGGTCGCAATTAAAACTTGTCGGTTGGACCGAAGATGAAATAACGAGCCGACTAACTAACCAGCCGGGTACAGACACCGAAAATTAGTTGCAAAAAACTGATCCTTTTCAATGTCGGTAAGTCGCTCTGTGGTTTTTGAGAATCGCCCCAAGGGGTCTCTACCGCCCTCAGCGTGAGGGTAATCCGAAGAGAAAAGATAAAGCTCCGGAGAGGATTCTGACACCAGCTGAGCGACATCCTCAAACGGGTAAGGCGTAAAACGCATCTGCTGAGATATTTGTTCTGATGGCAGCCTTGTCATTTTTTGCAGTTGAGGTTCCGAACGGGACCAAATTTTCACGGCATGATCAAGCCGGCGAATCATATCCGGAACCCATCCGGCACCGATCTCAATCACGCCGCCCCTCAGAGTCGGGTGCGCTTCTAGCACACCATCAAGTATCAGCGTGGAAACAAAACGATTGGTAGCGAAGTGAATTGATGTCAAATCTTTGCTGCCGATGACTTCTGCACCACCCCGTGCAGATAAAGTGTCGGATTTTCCGTCATTCATCCAGGCATCGCCGATCGTCAATGAAGCACTGCCCACATGGAGGATAAAAGGCAAACCCATTTCAGCGAGTCTTGACCAGATTGCATCGTGCGCCGGATGACCCGGAGAACGACCACCTGGCGCATCCGCAGGGATCCAGACCGCGCCAAGCCCAAGCGCTTTCACCCGCTCGATCTCAGCGACCGCTCGTGTTACGTCCTGCAAGGGCACCATGGCCACCCCGATTAACCTATTCTCGGCATTACAGAAATTTGCCATCGCCCGATTGTGCGCAGCTGCCGCACCATAGGCGACATCATCGTTCACTGCGTCAAAGATCAGCCGGGCACAAAAAGAAGAAAAGACAACCTGTCTTTGAAACCCAAGCAAATCAAGCGCCTGCGATCTCTCCGCTGTGTTGAAGGCACCGAGCGCATCGTGCCACTTTGGTCCTTTAGTTAGGTTATCTCCCAGAGCAACTAACTGTTCGACGACCTCAGGCGCATGACCAGCGACCCCGGCATAGGACTGCGGATCAAATTGCCCGGTCAGGGCATCCAGCAAATTCGGCAGCTGCTCGCGGATACTGACATCAGCATGCGCTGTCAGAAAATCAGGCAGCTCCATAAGATGGCTGTCAGCATCATTGATAAGGCGCTCACCGGCATAGGTCATTTCTGTCTCCTGGCAGGTTAATGAAGTGTCCAACGTGACCCGAATACACAGAGTATCACCGGATGTCCGCATAACCAGGCACACCAATGTTGTGCCCAATTGTGACGACTTGATTGTGGCATTACCCTGATCGTGATCAACTATACCAAGGTTAAAACTCGATATCGTGAACAACTATACCGAGGTTAGAATTCGATTTGGAACCTGAATTCCTCTTATTTAGGGCTAATTCAGTGCAAGTCGCAGCAACCGTATTGGTCGCACTGGCCGCTCCACGCTTAATGACGCTGACAAAACACCTTTGGCCTAAGGGTTTCCTGGTTTCCTGGTTAGCCGTTAGCAGTTAAGGACGAACGCTATCCATTGCCTGTATGATTCCGGCTTCTAGAAAGGAAAAAAATATGCAAGACGATAGTTTTAAAGTGAACCCGGCTGGTGCCGGTGTAAGTCAGGAAAAGCTCGATGAGCTTTTACTTCGGGTGAAAAAAGAAGTCGATGAAGGGCTATTGCCTTCTGCCCAGATTGCCATTGCAAGAAACGGAAAACTCGTCGCTTTCGAAACTTTTGGGTCTGCGACTAACGATTCACTGTACTGTGTGTTTTCGTCCACCAAAGCGATAACGTCAGCCGCCGGTTGGCTGCTCATCCAGGATGGTAAGCTAGACGTTCGGCAAAAAGTCTCTGAGCTGATCCCTGAATTTGCTACCAACGACAAACAGGGCATTCGAGTCGAGCAACTATTTACGCATACCGCTGGATTCCCTCACGCACCCTTTAGGCCCACAGACTGGAATGACAAGGCACTCAGATACCAGAGATTCTCTGATTGGAGGTTAAACTGGTCACCGGGAAGCCGGTTTGAATATCACGCGACCTCCTCCATGTGGATTATTGCGGAAATTATTGAGCGACTCAGTGGCGAATCTTTTAGTGATTATGTCCGAAAGCACATCGCGGAACCATTAAACCTGCCGGACCTATATGTTGGCTGTCCTGAAGACCAACATCACCGTATTGCAGAAATCAGTCACGTCGGAAAACCGATGACCAGCGAAGACTATGCAAACCTTGGTCTTGATGAACCGCCAGTGACCGAGGTTACAGAGGAAGCATTGCTCGGCTTCAACAATACAGAAACTCGAAAAGTGCCTGTTCCAGGAGGTGGAGGCATTATGTCGGCAGCAGAACTGGCTCTGTTTTATCAGGGATTGATTGGCAACACGCAGAGCGGGGAAACAATCTGGAGCAAGGAGACGCTCAATATGGCGACCACCGTTTTGACCGGCGGCATGAAAAATCTATTAACCAACACGCCAGTTAATCGAGCCTTAGGCGTTGTTGTCTCAGGAGACGAGAATAGAAACCTACGAGGCTTTGGGCACACTAATTCTGCAGAGGCTTTTGGGCACGGTGGTGCCGGCGGACAAATCGCCTGGGTAGACCAGGCGACCGGCATTAGTGTGGGTTATTGCACCAATGGCCACGACCGAAATCCTATCCGCGAGGGCCGACGAAGTATCAGTATTTCAAACCGGGCTGCCGTTTGCGCAGAATGAAGGTTTTACGAATGCCTGAAACCTTGACCCTAACTTCCTAATAGCGATTTTTACGTACGGCATGATTACTCCAGGCTCAACAACTCTTCCTTCTTACTTACACCATCAAACATCTGAAATCCGACGATCTTCTCCCGATGCGCCATCAGACTGAGCCTATCAGCGAGCTCATTGCCTTCGACGCCAGAATGACCTTTCACGTGAGCTAAAACGACATTCCCTGCTAGTCGCTTGTACAAACAGTACATGCTGGCGATCAGTTCCTTATTAGCCAACTCTTGATTCCCCTTACGTGTCCAACCATTTTTCTCCCAACCAACTGACCACTTGGTCATTGCGTTTATTGAATAAGATGAATCACTGAGTATTTGTATTCTTCGGTCTGGGCTTAACTTCTTCTCTGCGATCTCCAGAGCCTTATAGAGCGCGTTAAGCTCCGCCGTGTTGTTAGTACCTAACGGCTCATAGCACCCGTACCAAAGCTCTGAGAGCAAGCATCGCTCATAGACCGCCACGCCACTACCTGCCTCACCTGGATTTGGATCACATGCACCATCTGAGAAGATATGGATGTCATAGGCTTTGTCAAAGACAAATTCTTGTGGTTTTTTCTTAGTACCTGGTTTGCTCGGGGCCAATCTGGCAGCAGGAGCACCCGAATCGAGCGCCTTTTTAGCATCTTCCATTGATGGATAGCTTTTGTGCTTCGCGCCTGGATATCCAGCAACAAGAGGTTGTACGACCGACCAGTCAGTGAACACACCGGTTTGTTTGCCGACCCACACGACATAGAACTTTTTCTTGGCCACAGCTCAATCCTTCATCATATTTTCAAAGGCCGGTTCAGAGCAATCTATCCTGACACCTCAAGCAACAGCCCCAACCTATTGCTCACATAACGAGAAGTATCGTGTAAAGCACCAGATCTCTACGATGCTGCAAGAATGGTTACTCGTTTTTCATGCCTGAATACAGGTCTGGCCAGGCAATCTTCAGGTACTGGAACATGGACCACAGCGTCAGCACCGCCGAGATATACAGCAGAACATAACCTGCAATAACAGGCAGACTTTGTTCGGGCCCAGCACCCAGCAGGAGAATAATGGCAATCATCTGGAACACGGTTTTGATCTTACCCAGAACCGAGACTGCGACACTGCGACGTTCGCTATAGTGAGCCATCCATTCCCGCAAAGCAGAAACCACTATCTCTCGACCAACAATCACTAGCGCTGGCACGGCGAGTATCGCACTCGCATGAACTTCAACCAGCAAGACCAGCGAAGTCGCCACGATAAGCTTGTCAGCAACCGGATCAAGAAATGCGCCGAAAGGGGTCATCTGGCCCATCTTCCGTGCGAGGTAACCATCCAACCAGTCAGTAATCGCGGCCACGGTAAATACGATCGCGGCGGCAAGGTAACGCCAATCGAGCGGCGCCGTGTAGAACACAATGACCAGCACAGGAATCAGAAAAATTCTCAGCCCGGTAATCAGATTGGGTATATTAATACGATTCACAATGAGTATCTTAATACAGTAACCATAGTTTACTGGTTGTGGAGCGTCGCATAAATATGTTCTGCCAGTATTCGGCTAATTCCTTCCACTTTAGCCAGTTCCTCCAGACCGGCACTAGCGACCTGGGCACTTCCACCGAAGTGTCGTAATAACGACCTCCTTCGCTTGGGACCAACGCCATCAATTCCTTCCAGGACTGACTCAGTGCGTTTCTTGCCGCGACGAGTCCTATGGGCGGTGATCGCGAACCGGTGACTTTCATCCCGGATATGCTGGATCAGATGTAACCCTGGATTATCCTGCGCCAAATTCAGTTCTGGTCCCCCAGACAGAACAAGAGATTCAAGTCCGGCCTTTCTCGTTGGGCCTTTTGCAATTCCCACCAGCGTCACGCCCTTAATCTGGAGTTCTTCGAATATTTTTTCGGCCTCACTAAGTTGTCCCTTACCTCCATCTATAAACAGAATATCCGGCAGTAAGCCTTCGCCCTTCTTGATGCGTGTGTAGCGTCGACTCAGCGCCTGCGACATAGCCGCATAGTCATCACCAGGAGTGATTCCATCAATATTGAATCGCCGGTAGTCGGACTTGAGCGGCCCATTTTGATCGAACACCACACAGGACGCGACCGTCGCCTCTCCCGAGGTATGACTGATATCGAAGCATTCAAGGCGGCCTGGCATTTCTTCCAGGGACAATGCTTCCTGCAACGACTGAAATCGCTGTTGCAGGTTGTTACGACTCGCCATATGGGACCCAAGGCTTTGTTCTGCGTTAGTCACCGCAAGGTCAACCCAGCGTTTGCGATGACTCCTGACATTATCCGAGATCATGACCTTTCGACCTGACTGGCTGGTTAGCGCCCCCTCAAGGACGAATTTGTCCTCAATCCTGGCATTCACCACCACTTCCGGCGGCGTCTCCCTGCCCCCACTGCCACTCAGGTAAAACTGCGGCAGGAAAGCCGCCAACACTTCTGATTCGTTCTCATCAAGCCTTGTTTTAGGAAAAAAAGTCTTGTTGCCGAGCATTCTTCCACCACGAATAAACATCACAAGGACACACACACCACCAGGATTGATGACCACAGCGTGCACATCGATGTCTCCTTGGTTTCCAACGACGTACTGTTGTTCCTGGATTTTACGAAGATGGCCTACCTGATCCCGATAGTGCGCGGCTTTTTCAAATTCCAGTTTGTCGGACGCATCTTCCATCTTGTTCGCATAATCTTGCATCACTGCATTGTTCTTCCCCTCCAGGAACATCGCAGCATGCTTTACGTCGTCCGCATAATCTTCGATCGAGATCAGGTCACAACAGGGCCCCGAGCATCTTTTTATCTGATACTGCAGACAGGGTCGGGCTCGGTTTTTAAAAAACGTGTCTTCGCACTGCCGTACCTGGAACACCTTCTGCAAGATGTTGAGCGAGTCACGAACACTGTACGCGCTGGGGAATGGACCGAAATAACGACCTTTCTTTTTCTGCGCACCGCGATGAAACGCCAGTCTTGGATATTTGTCCCCAGTGGTCAGTAAAATATAGGGGTATGATTTGTCGTCACGAAAAACAATGTTGTAGGGCGGTTTGTATTCCTTAATCAGCGACTGCTCAAGCAGCAACGCTTCTGTTTCACTACCAGTAACCGTTGTTTCAACCTTCTGGATTCTGGAAACCAGCGCCATGGTTTTGGAATCCAGTGCGTTGGAACGGAAATAGCTCGACACCCGGTTTTTTAGGTTTTTTGCCTTACCTACGTAAAGAATGGCTTCTTCTTCGTCGAACATTCGATAGACGCCGGGCCTGGACGGAAGTCGCTTGATGAAGGCTTTAGAGTCGAAGGGTGTCATGGGTATGCCATGTTACCGGCAGCCGTCACTACGTCCAGAAACATCTGGTACGTGAGTCGGCCTGTCTGGGTGTTGTATCGACTGCAGTGGTAGGAATCGACAAGCGTTACCTCATCCATAACGTGAATCGCACCATGTGCAAACGGGTAATCGGACTGTTTACCACCCAGGGCTCTGATCGTTGCCCTGTGCGCTACTCCCCCTAACAGGAGTAGTACCGGGCTGGTGTTTAGCTGATGCGCCTCAATTTCCCTGATAAGGAACCGACTGCAGTTTTTTACTTCCCTGGAAGAAGGGAGGTTTTTTATTGGCAGGCATTTTACAGCATTGGTGATCTTTACCCGCCCAGCCAGCCCTGATGCTTTGAGCACTTCGCTCAGCAGGTCACCCGACGAGTCGCCAACAAAGGGAACACCGGACCTGTTAGCACCATGCATGCCTGGTGCCAAACCTATAATCATAAGCGAACATGAATCAGCTCCTGAGCCAGCAACAGGCTTGTTCCAGTAGTCGGGATGGCTGTCCCTGAGGCGTTCGAACTGATTACTCAGGCGACGGCACTTCCTGCATGCGAGCAGTTTACGATTTGCTAATTCCTGAGTTATATTTGCAGCATTCACTCCGCCATTATAAACCCGCGGGTGTCACGCTGCGACTTCCGCGTCGATAATGCCATACTTGATCGCGAGCCTGGTCAGGCCAACATCATTTTTGAGATCCAGCTTTTCGAACACGCGATAACGGTAACTGTTAACCGTCTTCGGACTTAAGGATAGCTTTTCAGCGATATCCTGGGCATTGACCCCCATGATAACCATCAGGGAAATCTGCATTTCACGCGTACTGAGTTGGTCAAACGGGGATGTGTCCGCTTCAGAGAAAGGCCGAAGCGCGCGTTGTTGGGCAATTTCGGCGCAGATGTATCGCTGCCCGGCATGCACCTTGCGAATCGCCAACAGCATTTCCTTGATGTCTGCGCCTTTGGTGAGATAGCCCGAGGCACCAACATTCAGCAATTTGGATGGGTAGGGTTCATCTTCATAAATGGTGACCACGAGAACCCTTACCTCCGGGTGCGCGCGCAGACACCTGCGAGTAGCTTCAAGCCCACCAATCCCAGGCATCTGAATATCCATCAGGACAACATCGGGCTTCAGTTCCCTGACAAGCTCCACTGCTTCTTCCCCGCTGCCGGCATCGGCAATAACTTTCAATCCCGGCACATCTTCCAGTAAACGTCGAGTGCCTGTTCGTACTAGTTGATGATCGTCTACGACAATAATTCGAATCACTGTATTCTCCTTCTTGCGGCTCAGTCACCAAAGATAGACCTGACACACAAGGATTGGAAGTCAGCAGACGCCGATTCCCATTGAAGGAAAATGCTGTGTTTTGTGTAGGAAAAAGCCTACTTTTCTATGTTCCTAATTTGAAAATGCCTGCAAGCCAGTCTGGGCGCGACCCAGGATCAATGCGTGGACATCGTGGGTGCCTTCATAGGTGTTGACAGTTTCCAGGTTCATCAGGTGCCGCATCACATGGTACTCATCCGATATACCGTTACCGCCATGCATGTCCCTCGCCATCCGCGCGATATCGAGCGCTTTGCCACAGTTGTTTCGTTTCATCATGGAGATGTTCTCAACCGGACATTCGTCATTGTCCATCATTCGGCCGATTCGAAGAGCACCCTGTAACCCCAGGGTGATTTCTGTTTGCATATCAGCCAGCTTCTTCTGGATCAGTTGGTTTGCGGCCAGTGGTCTGCCAAACTGTTTACGGTCCAATGTGTAAGTACGGGCTGCATGCCAGCAATACTCTGCGGCCCCCATCGCTCCCCATGAAATACCGAACCGTGCTTTGTTAAGGCAACCAAACGGCCCTCCAAGACCCTTCGCATTCGGCAGCAGGTTCTCTTCGGGTATCTCAACGTCACGCAGCACGATCTCGCCGGTTACCGACGCTCGCAAGCTGAGCTTTCCCTCAATCTTGGGGGTTTCAAACCCGGGTGTTCCTCTCTCGACAATGAACCCCCTGATTTCGCCATCCAGTTTTGCCCAGACCACCGCAAGGTCGGCAATTGGCGAGTTGGTGATCCACATTTTTGCACCATTGAGAAGATAACCATCGGAGGTCTTTTCAGCTCGGGTAATCATGCTGCCGGGATCAGAGCCGTGATCGGGTTCCGTCAGTCCGAAACAGCCAACCCATTCTCCGGTTGCCAGTTTAGGCAGGTATTTCTCTCGCTGCTCTTCTGTACCATAGGCGTAAATTGGGTGCATCACGAGTGAAGATTGAACGCTCATGGCGGAACGATAGCCCGAATCCACTCGCTCGATCTCCCGAGCAACCAGGCCGTAGGAAACATAGTTTATATTCGAACAGCCATATTTCTCTGGCAAGGTTGGGCCAAGAAGACCAAGCGAACCCATTTCGGTCATAATTTCGCGATGAAAGTGTTCATCACGGTAGGCCTGCCGGACACGCGTCATCAGCTTGTCCTTCGCATAGCTTTTCGCTGTGTCCCGAATCATGCGCTCATCATCCGAGAGCTGATCGTCCATACAAAATGGGTCTTGCCAGTTAAAACTTGCCATAATTACCTCGTGTTATTTCAATCCAGCATGGCCGGATTGGCATGTCTGTTAAAGCCGCGCGCATTATATAGATTCAGCCCGCCAGAAGCATGAGTTGGGAGAAATCAATTCAACCCAGGCCTTGTTTCAGCGCTGAAATCAATGGTTCACCGGCTAATCTATTTTCGACAGATACCCGGCTTCAGGCTGTTTAGGTCAATTATCACCCGCGTTAGCTACATTCTTAAAACCCGATTGACCCGAAGGCACCAGCATGAGCACCGGTTTAACTGGATTAGCTGTCACTCTATTTGTCACGTTTTCCCTTCAATTGGCTAGCTAGCTACTGACAGAAAGATTTGAACTTGAGAACTATACAGACGAGGCCAGACACCATATGCTCGAGGTGTTTGGGCAGACCGTAAATGGTGGAGATATTGTCGTGGTTCATGAAGGGCGCAAAGAAGCCACAAAACTGCCACCAGAAAAGCTCGAACGAAGATAGCGCCGACAAATAAGTTAAGAGGTAGTCACTGGGCCGTATGAAGGGGTACTCGACACAAAATGTAGCGGAACTGCTAGAACTGTCCCCGGAACTCATTCGGGAAATTGCTCGCGCAGGGATTCTAGAGCCGACCAGAACAGCCGGGAATCACTATCGCTTCGACTTTCAGGACATCATTGTATTGCGCACGGCGAAAGAACTCATGCAAGCTGGTGTTCGACGGGCAGAAATTAACAACGCCCTTTTTAATCTCAAATCCAAATTACCGTCGAACCGCCCACTGACTTCGTTAAGAATTGCAGGGGATGGCGGCGCTGTTGTAATTCGTGAGGCCGACCAGGTCTATGATGCAGCGACCGGACAGATACATTTTAATTTCGCTGTAGCAGACCTTGCAGGAACAGTTGCGCCACTGGCTCGACAGGCAGCCGAGGAAGCGCAAGCCAGCGACCAGCTTTCTTCTGATGACTGGTTCGACCTTGGAGTCGACCTGGAGGCAGTTTCTCCGCAGGATGCCCCTGCCGCCTACCTTCGAGCCCTTGAGCTGGACCCCTACCATTCTGATGCACACGTCAACATTGGAAGATTGCTACAGGAAGCCGGTGAATACGAATCCGCCGAGGAACACTACAACCATGCACTCGATGTTGAACGCGACAATGTCCTTGCCGCATTCAACCTTGGGACACTGTTTGAGGATATGGGCAGGATCCAGGACGCGATCGACGCGTACAAGCGTGCCTCAAACCTGGCAGACGCACACTACAACCTGTCTCGGCTCTATGAGCTGGTTGGGGAGCACGCGGAGGCGCTAAAACACCTGAAGACCTACCGAAGTCTTATAGAACGAAGCTAAACGGATAATGGATAGCAATCAGGAATTGACTATCGCCAGCCCCAGACTAATGAATAACCGGGTTAGCATTTTCAAGCGCCGACCTGACCAGGCGATAACCAAGGATAACCAGCCTACCCTCAAGTCGATTAACACCATCAATCGAATAGTCAAAGCGGTATTCACGCCAAAGCCGCCACTGGTCATTCCTGTCGCGACTACACGACAATCTTATTCGCTGCACGGTCTGGTCCAAGAGCTGTGCGCCCTCTTTTTCGCATTCCTTACGCGCATATTGCACGGCATAAGTTTTCGATTGCATCGAGTTGTGCCAGTAAAGGGCAACAACGACTAACGCGACAATGAAGAGTATAGAATCCATAAGTTCACACTAATGCACATCATGTCTTAACAACAAGCAATGAATCGCGTATATTCCGCATCCTGTGGAGAGGTGGTCGAGCGGCCGAAGGCACCGCGCTTGAAACGCGGCGATGAGCAATCATCCGTGGGTTCGAATCCCACCCTCTCCGCCAATATGTCAAGCTATGACTGGCTCTCCGGCCAGTTGCCTATACTCTGCCCTCAATCGTGCCCTCATTGCATGCCGGGCTGCCTATCTCTTCTCTTGCAGTGGTGTTAAGAACTTTAATTGGACAGATAAGGTAGCATTTCCGGCCCAGCAACACCCCACCGCCCCCCTACCCGCACTTCACACAAATGGGACTCCTGCAGTACCTAGGTATTACTGGTTTGGAGGGAGGGTATGGATGGTTTTGAACTACATCTCTTCTGGGTGAGTTATGCGCTAAAGCAGAACGTCATTCCACTGAGAACCGTGCTATTAAATTTCCAAATAACCTGGCCGCCTGTAAGACAGTAGATCATTGGCTATTCAGACATTGACCATTCTCTACCGAAAAACTACACCAAGGGTTTCTTTTCGCAAAAAAAACCAATCAAGATGCCTTTGAAATCCGGGATAAAATGCGGTTTAAACCGCCTATCTTCCCAAGCGAAGAACGTTTGGGCCTGTTTAAATCCAATCTAACCAATACTAGATCACATTTCGAGAACGCAAGCCTGCTATCTGCTCATCAGTGTATCCCTGCGCTCTGAGCAGCACGTCAGTATGCTGGCCCAGTTCCGGTACTTGTGCAGAGGGGGTCAGTGGTGTCACGCTCATTTTGATAGGTGTACCGACGATAGGTATCGTCTCACCTCTCTCATCAATTGCCTCCTGAAAGTAACCATTTATCCACGCTCCCTGATCCGCTACTGTACCTGCATAGTCCCTAACCGGCGCATAACGCACACCCATTTCACGAAGTACCGAGCACCATTGCTCAGTTGTCTTTTCTTTGAAAACAGGATTAAGCCGCTCAAATAGTTCGGTCAGATCTTCACGACTTGCCAGCAAACCCAGAAACCGCTCATCCAGCGCTAACTCGGGCTGCCCCATAGCAATGAAAAATGCATCACGGCTATCCGGGGGTACGCCAATCACACCAATCCATCCATCACGGGTCTCAAAAATACCATAGACCCCACGCAATAAAGGATGACTGAAATGTCCTCTGCCAGGCACCTTATTGGTCATCAGGTAATGAGTATATTCTGATGCCTGGGCCCAGATCTGACCGCCTAACAAAGATCCTTCTATTTTCTGGCCCTGGCCACTTCTCTCTCGATAATATAAAGCCGCAAGAATGCCGCTCAAAAGATTCTGCGAACCAATATGGTCAGCTATAGTCGCGCCCACGGGTGAATAGGGAGATCCGTCATAACCGATGGTACTGATCAAGCCACCAGCACACTGACCAGCAAGGTCAGCACCTTCCTGGGCAGCGTCCGGGCCATCAGGTCCGAAAGTACTCCCAGCGGCCCAGATGATACCGGCATTGAGTTCCCGCAGATCCTCGAACCCCAAGCCCCATTCTTCCATGGTCCCGGGCTTAAAATTACTGATTATGATATCGGTGCTCGAAACCATCTCCTTAAAGATCCCCGCGCCTTCCGGCGTTCGAAGGTCAAGGGTCATACATTGCTTGCCACGATTACACGCAACATAATAGGCGTTTCGATTATCCTCTGGTGAACAATCTATCCAACGAGACAAATCACCCACCATGGGCAACTCAATTTTGATGACCTGCGCTCCCATGTCGGCAAGCGTAGCACCCGCCTGAGGTCCCTGAACTAATTGGCCAATATCGATTACCCTGATACCTTCAAGTGCTTTGTTCATAAAAAAAGCTCTTCAACCTGTGTTACTTAAACGTGGCCTTAACCGGTGAGCCCATCACGGGAGAAGAAGCCATGGCCGCTGGGATGCTAACGGCACTAACCGAACCTGAAGACGTTTTGGAAACCGCCGTCGCCCTGGCCGAGCGAATTGCCGAGAACGCGCCGCTTGCCGTCGCTGCCTCGAAAGCACTCGTGCGAGCCGCGGCTTCCGGAATTGAAGAGGACAAACTCTGGGAAATGCAGGTGCCTCTTCAGAAGAAAGTCTTTAGCTCTAACGACGCCAAAGAAGGCCCGGTTGCGTTCGCAGAAAAGCGCGCCCCAAACTGGACTGGAAGCTAGCGTTATCCAATTGTAACTCGTGAAGCAGGGCCTAGCCCGCTTCACGAGTTATTAATCAGTGCACAGAAGCCATAAGGCGATAGTCCTGCGAGGCCCCTCATCAGCGGCATCCACAGTCGAACGAATGGTTTTATGAGCCCGCTGCAAACTATCCATCAATCAATCGACCCTACGGCCGCGACAAATAGCGTCGTGGTTTTAGCGCTTCGCCCGTAATCGCTTAGCAGCAACACACCGACGAGGCCATCCTGGGATAGGAATTATCGCAGGGCTTTTCGATCGAAAGTCTAAGTATCGAATCAGACAGGTTGCCTGCTGTGGGTAGCGAGTAATGGTGCTACCCCTTTAAGGGCGGTTCATTACACGCAAGTATTTTAATTTGGTTTTGCCCTTGTTGTGTACCCGGTGAAAAATACCGGCTTGAACCGTAACGATGTCCTGTGCATTGACTTCGTATATCTCCTCCAACTCGCCTTGGCCTTCGTCAGGGTGGCGAAGGTAGATTTCCCCGGAACCTTGCGTAAAAAAGAATATTTCGTCTTGTAGCAGGTGCTTATGCCCAGCCGTTTCCTTACCCGGGAAAAGGTGCGTGCTGCTCAGGAGGAGGTTTTCACCGACAAAGTTGTCTTTGACGGTGTAATTGTCATTCTCTTTGCTGATGTGTCCACCAATGTCGTCAAACTCGTCTTTCATTTTCACCTTCTTTTTTTCTGTAATACGCTGTAAGGGAATCTTTAGCTTCGGTCCGCCTGAGGATAGGAATTATAACAGGGCTTTTCGATCGAAAGTCTGAGTATCGAATCAGATCGGTTGCCTGCTTGTTTTATGAACGAGTTGTGCGGAGCACGTTAATTTGATGGCTGAGCCCGCACTCCCACCCCCGCCGCCCCCCTACCCGCACTTCACACAAATGGGACTCCTGCTGTCTAGGTATTACTGGTCTGGACGAACGATGTAAGCTGGTTTTTTTGGCTTAGATTGATAAGTAAGGCGATGAGAACCAAAATCGTACTAATATTTCATAGGTGTCTTAGGCTCTCTGTAATTTATGTTCAATTAAACTTATGAGATCAATAATGAAAAAAACTCTTATCTTTCTCGGTGCTTTGGTTTTTTCGACATCAACCATCGGAGTTCATCATGGTTAATTTTATAGGGTGAAAAAGGAGCTTTCGCGCTGGTGATACTAACCTATGGATAACCTTTACTATACAATAGACACCAGATACTTTGACACGTCCGACCGTCGAGCCCTGTATTGGCGATGAACATAAAAGCCCCATTCGTATTTACCAACGAGCAAATTCGCTCGACGTTTAATGAAAAAAATTTGGCGGCCATGTCAGAACAGATTAGCGAGGAACCAGAGATGAAAACCAATATTGAGGCGCTTAGAACACCGGAAGAACGCTTTGCAGTTCTGCCTCATTTTCCGTACGAACCGAACTACATTGATCCGCTTCCGGGTTTCGCCGACCTGCGTATGCATTATGTGAACGAGGGCCCGAAAGATGCGGAAGACGTCTACCTTTGCCTGCATGGAGAGCCCGACTGGGCTTACCTGTATCGCAAGATGATTCCGGTATTTAAAGCGAGTGGCGCACGGGTGGTCGCGCCGGACTTCTTTGGTTTTGGTCGTTCGGATAAACCCGTTAACCTTTCTGACTACAGTTTCACGTTTCATCGTGAAAGCTTAATCGCGTTCATTAAAGAGCTTGATCTAAAAAACATTACGCTTGTCTGTGGAGACTGGGGCGGCATACTCGGCCTCACTTTACCCATGGACATGCCGGACCGATTTAAACGCCTAATTGTCATGAATACAGCATTGCCCGTAGGTAATGGGCTGAGCGAAGACTTCGACATGTGGAAAGCCTTTGTCGGGCAGTTAGCCGATGTTCCGGTTCCGGGTGTAATGGGAGTTTTCTGCCCTAGCGAACTCGATTTGATGGATATGGTCGCTTATGCAGCACCATTTCCGGATGCTCGCTACCAAGCTGGTGTGCGACGATTTCCTGCAATGGTGCCAGTAGATCCGGGCATGGATGGCGTCGAACAGTGCACACGAGCGAGAGAATTCTTATCGGAGAAGTGGCAAGGTGAATCGTTTATGGCCACCGGGTTGCTGGATAAAGCCTTAGGAAAGACCGTGATGGACGAATTGTGTAAAGTGATACGCAACTGTCCTGACCCGCTGGAACTTCCGCATGCGGGACACTTTGTACAGGAAGCCGGCGAGGAAGTTGCGGTCGCGGCACTTAAATCATTCGGTATCGACTTACCCCCAGAATATTCTTAGATACGACCTCGTAGCAAATAATACGGCGCGCGGCGTAATTAAATATGAGTCCGGATCGAATTGACGAATTAGGACTTCATCTCAACTACGCTGCATCCGCAATTGTTGGTCCGGTCGTTTTTGCGTTGGCAGAATAGCTCCGGGTCAATATGCTGGATTTCTTCTTCGGTCGCTACACCCAACCGCCCCCCTACCCCACACTTAGGTTAAAAAAGGGAAATGGACAGAACGTTTAGATAGTGTCAGGTCGAGCCTTAAAATAAATCCCAAACTCGAACTAAACTTGCTGCTATATCGCAAAGACACTAATATTTTTCAACCTTGTAAACCCAAAGTAGAAATGTCCTCTTTTCTGCAAAGTTGAAATGTCCGCTTTGTCATCATGCCTGGTCCCTATAACCACCCTCGGTGACAGGTAGTTTCTTCCAGGGGTGTGTCGCTTTCGGTTTGTGCGTCCGTTGTTTCACAGCCTGATCAACTCGATGGTTTAGCGTCTTCTCATCTTCTACGGGTTTGGGTTGTT
>Ga0233434_1001775_pt1 | contig 20275 bp, 21 predicted proteins | sample SI_122_August201_4_FD_182738 | JGI IMG/M metagenome (GOLD analysis project Ga0233434, IMG submission 182738) | Seawater microbial communities from Saanich Inlet, British Columbia, Canada - SI_122_August2016_120_MG | ecosystem: Environmental > Aquatic > Marine > Inlet | place: Canada: British... | reverse complement strand
TGAATACAAAACATGTCAAATTTGTGATGAAATTCGTTTTGAAAAATAATCAAATTTTATAAAATTTTAATGTGATGTTTATTAAAATAATTTATGAAGTTTGATGAATATTTACCAATAGTAGTTTTTGATGATCAATGTTATTTATGTGGACAATTTATTAAAATTGTAAATTTTCTTGCAAGAGAGAAAATTACAATAATTGGTCACTATTCAGATGTTGGAATTAAGATAAGAACTGAAATTTTAGATGAATCAGCATTAGATATGTTTTGGTTTATTGAGAAAGAAACTGCATACGGGGGAAGAGCAGCATTATTTCCATTGATTAAAGCAATTATTTCAAACAAATCAAAAAAATTACCCTTAACTAAAATCGATAATGGTTGTCAGCAAGAATGTAAAACCATCAAAGCAGTTTTCCTAAGATCATTTAGTCTTATTTCAAATAGTAAAAAAATAAATTTATAGTAAATCTAAATATGACTTCAAAAATCAGGTATTCAACATGAAGATAAAATCTGAAAATTCAGTAAAAAATACACATCTTCTTTGTGGATTTGTATTAGAAAATTCAAGCAAAGTTTTAGGATTAAAGAAATTTGATACTAAAACTACCTCAGCAATTAATCAATCATTGAAAGATATAGAAGGAAAATTAGGAAGATTTAGCATAATACCAATACCAGGAAAAAAACCTGCTCAAAGAATATTACTTGCAGGAATAGGTAAAAAAGAAAATTTGACAGAGGATACTATTAGAAATATTTCAGGTAAAATTGCACAAAAAGCAAGAGAGTTAAAACTCAAAGAATTTTCAATCATTGCACCACCAAGTTTTGTGATGGATCAGATATCATCAGTTTCTCAAATAATAGAAGGATCCAAGATGGCACTTTACAAATTCGATAAATTCAAAGCTGAAAAAACAGAAAAATCTCCAGATTTAACAATAATTGTTTCTAAATCAAAGAAAATATCACAGACGATTAAAACTTCTGAAATTATTGCAGATGGTGCAATATTTACAAAAAGTATTGCAAATCTACCACCCAATGAATGCACTCCATCCACATTAGCAGATTTTGCAAAAATCATATCCAAAAAGAATAAGATGAAATGCAATATCATTTCCAAAATTGAATTAAAAAAGAAAGGTTTTGGAGGAATTACAGCAGTAGGAAAAGGAAGTAAAAATGAGCCAAAACTAATTGTGTTAGAACATAATCGTGGTAAAAGAAATGAAAAACCAATTGTTCTTGTTGGAAAAGCAGTCACATTTGATACAGGTGGAATTTCATTAAAACCAGGTGCATCAATGGATGAAATGAAATTTGATAAATGTGGTGGATGTACAGTTTTGGGAATTATGAAAGCAGTTTCAGAATTAAAACTTCCAATCAACATAGTAGGAATTATTCCATCAGTTGAAAACATGCCAGATGCTGAAGCATACAGACCAGGAGATATTATAAAATTATTTAGTGGAAAAACCGCTGAAATTTTAAACACTGATGCAGAAGGTAGATTGATTTTAGCTGATGCATTGGCATATGGAGAAAAACATTATTCTCCAAAAGCAATTATTGATTTTGCCACTTTGACTGGTGCATGTATTGTAGCATTGGGTAATAATGTAGCAGCAATTGTTTCAAATGATGAAAAATTAGCACAAAAAATTAAAGATGCGTCTAAAAAAACAACAGAAGCCATATGGGAACTTCCATTAACTCAAGACTTTATGGACATGATAAAATCAGATGTTGCAGATATGAAAAATGTTGGAATAGGTAGAGCTGCAGGAACTATCACAGCAGCTGCATTTTTGAAAAATGCAATTGAAAAGACACCTTGGATACATGTAGATATCGCAGGAGTCGCATGGACACAAACAGCTACCAAAGAAAAATCATACAATCCAAAAGGGGCTACAGGTTTTGGAGTAAGATTAATTTTAAATTATTTACAAAATCTAAAAAACTAATAGCCTCTACTATTTCTATCAGGTTTTCCAACATTTGGATTTCGAAAACCATGTTTTTCCATCATGTGATTTAGAAATCTAATATCATCAGAAAATGATTCATTACATACGGTGCAATTTTTCATTTAAATCACATCAATCCAATTAATTCAATATTAAAAGATTGATTGAAAATTAGAAAATGCCAGCACTGTTGCTTCCCAAGAGCTCTCGCATCTTAGTAGCACAACAGCGACATCAGGTTTGACTTCCAAGTTCGGAATGGGGTTGGGTCGCACCCTAACGCTATGGCCGGCTTGTATATTGAAGTGAAATTCTCATCTATTAACGTAACGAAGTATTGAAAATGGGTTCAAAATAGGTATAAAGCAAAGAAAATACCGAATTACCACATGACACATAGAGTTGCCGTATTGGATCAAGATCTATGTCAACCGCAAAAATGTGGTTTAGAGTGTATCAAGTATTGTCCAGTTAACAAATCAGGTGCAGAGTGTGTTACAATTAATGAAGAGTCAAAAAAGGCTCAAATTGATGAAGATATTTGTGGTGGGTGCGGAATATGTGTCAAAGTATGTCCATTTGATGCAATAACAATTGTAAATTTAGCAAGTGAATTAGCTGAAGATAAAATTCATCAATATGGGGCAAATTCTTTTCGATTATACAAATTGCCTACACCAAGAAAAGGGGAAGTTGTTGGGTTATTAGGCAGAAATGGAATGGGTAAAAGTACAGTAGTCAACATACTATCTGGAAAACTAAAACCAAATCTTGGAAGATATGAAAATCCACCTGAATGGGATGAGATTTTTAAACATTATAGTGGAACTGAATTAAAACAACATTTTCAAAAAATTGAGCAAAAACAAATTCGTGCTTCAATAAAACCACAACAAATTCAGCATCTTGCAGAAGCTTTTGATGGAACAGGAAATGAATTACTTGATAAATATGATGAAAGAGGGGTAACAAGAGAGTTAGTTAGAGAATTAGGATTAGAAAATTCTATGGAGCAAAGTTTGAAAGAACTTAGTGGTGGAGAACTACAAAGGATTGCAGTAGCTGCTGCTGCATCAAAAGATACAGAATTTTATTTCTTTGATGAACCTTCATCATACAATGATGTATTTCAAAGAACAGGTGTTGCTAAAGTAATCCAAGGTTTAGCAAAAATTGGAAAAAGTGTAATGGTTGTAGAACACGATTTAACATTACTTGATTTTCTTAGTGATTATATCGAAGTATTGTATGGTGAACCAACAGCATATGGAATTGTTTCAAATATTTTATCAACTAAAATTGGAATCAATGTTTTCCTTGATGGGTATCTACCAAATGAAAATGTTAGATTTAGAGATAAGAAATTCTCTATGGATGTATCATCTTCATCTACAGATATTTTTCAAGAAGGAAGTGATATTGTAAAATATCCTAGACTTGAAAAAAACTTTGATTCATTTTCAGTAGTAATTGAGCCTGGAAGAGTACGAAAAGGTGAGGTTTTAGGCATAATGGGTGCAAATGCACTTGGAAAAACTACCATGATGAAAATGATTGCAGGTGTCGAAAAACCAGATGTTGGTTCAATTGATAAAAAAATCAAGATAGCATACAAACCACAATATCTACAAAATGATTTTGATGTGGAAGTAATATCACTTTTAGAAAAAGCAAGCGGAGGTCCCATCGAAGGAAGTCAAGAAGAAGAACAAATTCTAGACCCATTAAAAATTAGAAAATTGTACAATAAATCTGTAAAAAACCTTTCAGGTGGAGAATTACAAAAAGTTGCAGTTGCATCATGTTTAATTCAAAAAGTTGATTTGTATGCACTAGATGAACCATCAGCATTTTTAGATGTAGAAGACAGAATTGCAGTTGCTAAATTTTTACAAAAATTTGTTCGCTCTTTTGGAAAATCAGCAATTATTATTGATCACGACTTGCAGTTAATGGATTTAGTTTCAGATTCAATGATAATTTTTGAAGGTGAATCAGGAAAAGCAGGAATAGCTACATCACCAATGCCAAAACCTGAAGCGATGAATCGGTTCTTAAAATCATTAGATATGTCATTTAGAAGAGATGAAAAGAGTCTAAGACCAAGAGTAAATAAAATGGAAAGTAGATTAGATAAAGAACAAAAAACATCAGGAAATTTTTATCACAAGCATTGACTCGAATGCTAAAAAAATCACTAGAAAGTATACTAACATTAGAAGAAAGTAATGAATTAATCTCAGCATTTGATCAGATTGGAAATATAATCATAGTTAGAATTCCAGATTCCCTACTAATCAAGAAAAAAATTATTGGTGAAACCTTACTTGACCAAGTAAAAATTGCAAAAAGTGTGTTCTATCAGTCATCGGCAGTAGAGGGAAATTTTCGCACAAGAAATCTAGAGATTCTTGCAGGAGAAGACAATACAGAAACAGAATACAAAGAATTTGGATGTAGATTTACAGTAGACGTTGAAAATGCTTTCTTTTCACCTAGATTATCCACAGAAAGAGAAAGAATTGCCAACCTAATTCAGGACGGAGAAGTTATGACTAACATGTTTGCAGGAGTAGGAATGTTTTCAATAATGGCTGCAAAAAAAAAGAAATGTACTGTATTTAGTCTAGATATCAACCCAGTTGCATCAAAATTATGTGAAAAAAATATCAAACAAAACAAACTAGCAGGAGAGGTGATTTCAATTAATGGTGATTCTACTGAAATTATCAAAGAGCGACTTGTAGATAAATCAGATAGAACTTTGATGTTATTACCTGAAAGATCAGATGAATTTTTAGAATCAGCAATTAGTACTACCAAAAATAATGGCATAATTCATTATTATTCTCACATTCATGCAGATAAAAAATCAGATGCTGGAAAACTTTCAGAGGAACATTATCTTAGTGTAACTCCAGTAAAATCAGAAATCTTGTCTTCAAAAATTGTTAGACCAGTAGGACCAAGGTACTATCAAACAGTAGTTGATGTAAAAATTTCAAAATAAATTAATCGTCTGATGTTATTGATGCAGGTGATGATTTTGTTGTTGCCATTACATATCCTATCCATGCAATTACTCCAAGTATACCTCCTGCAATCATCAGTACTGACAATTGCAATACAATAGGACTCCATTCAGAGAGCATCAACAAATATGCATAAAGAAAAAATCCACCAATACAAAGTACAAAAATGGTAATGCCCATTCCTTTGCGTTTGTCCATGGCGGAGAACTTTTTGTGAGATATTTATTGGTTTGAACTAATCTAATTCAATTGCCATAAGATATGCATCCTCACCATCTCGATAATATGCGTTTAATTGTTGTCTGATGACAAATCCAAGCTTCTCATACAATCGTACTGCATCATTATTACTACATCTAACTTCTAAGTAAAATTCATCACATTTTCTTAATTTTACACCAATTACAGATTCCTCAACAAGAGCATTTCCTATACCTTTTTTTCTATATTCATCTAAAACTGCAATAGATACCACATGACCTTTTTTAACAAAACCCAATTTCTTAAAATTTGAAAATCCAAATTCAGTTTTACACATGATATAACCAACATGTTTTCCTCCAATTTCAGCAACAATAAATGCCTCAGGTAATTCTGCCAATAAACACTCATAGAAATAATCAGAATAATGCTCAGGAAGTGTTTTTAGATTTATTTCCATAATAGAAATTAGATCGCTTGGTCCTGCTCTCCTAATGTTACAATCACCCAACTGCCTTAGAATTACTTGCATGAAATTCATTACAAGTATCGATATTTAATTTTAAACCAAAAGACCATTTAATGGAGATAATAGTCCTAAAAAATATGGAAGAGTCACAAGAAGAAATTATTTCCATAGTTAATTCCATATTTGAGGTCGGCGATTTTACAAAAACAGAATTTTCTTTAGAATTTAGAATTAATGATTTAGAATTTAAATCAAAATTTGAAGATTTGGCAAGAAGAATGGAAAATATGAGTTTTGTCTGTAGATTAGAAGAAATTGATGGAAATAAACAAGTGACAATTCAAAAATTTACTCCAAAAAAACAGAGACGATGGCTTAGTGCTTCATGGACTCCAAGAATTATGTTTGCAGTTGTTATTTTGTTTGTAATGGTTGATGGGTATTATAGAACATCTGGAACAAACTCAATTGTAGAAATTGGAGATCCTCTAGAGATGGCAGGAATCTACACTCTATCATTATTAGGGATTTTAGGAGTTCATGAACTAGGACATATTCTTGCAGCAAAAGCTCATGGATTAAAAACATCCTGGCCTTATTTTATTCCAGGATTACCAATCATTGGAATTCCAACATTTGGGGCATTTATCCAATCAAAAGGATTGACAATTAATCGAGAGATACTATTTGATGTTGCAATTGCAGGGCCTATTGCAGGACTAATCATTGCAATCATAGTTTCAATTTATGGAGCATACACTGCACCAATTTTAGATCCAACAATTGCTGAGGGGTTATTTGCAGAACAGAAATTGGTTGAATGGGAAATGGGAGAATCATTGCTAATGTCTGCTAGCTTGGCAATGTTTGGAAAAGGGGGTTCAGGACATGAAGTCATTATGACTCCTGTCTTATTTGCGGCATGGATTGGATTTTTAATTACATTTCTGAATTTACTTCCCGCATGGCAATTGGATGGAGGTCATATGGCAAGAACATTAGTTGGTCCAAAAATTCACAAATATGCTACTTTCGGAAGTATAGGTGTTTTAATTTTATTAGATTATTTCATAATGGCAATATTGATTTTGGTCATGAGTTATAGAACTCCAAGTGCAACTCCACTTGATGATATATCCCCACTTTCAAGAAATAGAAAAATTGCATATATTGGGATTATAGTGTTAGCAATTTTATGTGCACCACTACCATCAAATCTTTTACCAAGTCTTTTACCGTAGTAAAAGTCTAGCACCATCTGCAGTGACTGCAACTTTTTGTTTTGCTCCTTGAGTTTTCAAGATATAATCCATAGAATATTTTATTCCAGATAAAGAAATCATATCAAGCTTCTTTGCATAAAATTCAGGAAGAATTGAAACCAAACCAATTTGAAAATTCTTTTGTATTTCTGAAAGAAATAACAAATCCTCCATTCCGCTAATGTATTTAGTAGGATTTTTTAATTGTTCCAAAGTTAATCTGTTTTCAATAAATTGTTGAATTGCATCAGAACCTAATCCTCCCTTACATTCTGCTACCAATATAGCAAGACCATCTTTTTTGATTGCATTTGAACAATTCCAAAGAGAAGAAAGAGAGTTTCCGAGATTATCATTACTTGAATCTTTTCCAGTACTGACAATCATTGTTTTATGTTGACCCACATCTTTAATGGAGTTTGATTCCAAAGTTTTCGTTGTAGCAATTGTTTCTGAAGGATGACCTATAGAAAAATCAATTATGCCTTGAGAATTTGCAATGATTTCAATACCTTGAATTTCAAAATTATCAGCAAATTTTTTTGCTTCTTGCAAACTTTCTGGATATTGACCAGGTACGGGAATATTTCCCTGTCTTTTTGCATAAGCTGAAAGCATAGAATCTAAACCAAATTTTTTGATAAGACGAGTTGCTATTGTTTCATAACCAAATAATCCATTAAATTCCATTTCACCCATAAAAACAAGATTTGAATTGGAGATATCAATATCGTCAAATTCATTTATTGAGCTACCCTCAGGTAACCCTGCTTTGACTAAATTTAGAATTTTTTTATCAGTTAGAATTTTTGGAAATGGTTTTGATTTTTGCTCACATAAAGTAAATAATGAAGAAATAATTTTTTGTATAGATTTTGAATTATGTAAAACAACTAATTCCATAGGTTTTGATAAATCAAGTTTTGAGAGTTTTTCATTAATTGTAGGATCATCCATAATTTTTCCATCAGAATCAATTTTTTGCTCTAAATTCTCTGCTCTTATATCCAAAACAACGTCTGTAACACCATAATTTAACCAAATTTCAGGCATAATTCATTTAAAATACAAACCAAAATAAATCCAGTGTGGTTAATTTTGGTATGAGTTTTGTAAAAGAGTTTACAACATTTTTGTTTAAAAATGAGATAATAAAATTTGGGGACTTTACACTTGCCAGTGGAAAAAAGAGTTCATACTATGTAGATCTAAGACTAGTCCCAAGTTATCCTCATGAATTTAGAAAGATGGTAAAATATCTAGAAAACGAGATTACACAAGATATTGGTTTAGAAAAATTTGATTCTATTGTTTCAGTTCCAACTGGAGGATTAGTAATTGCATCAGCGTTAGCAATAGAAACAGTCAAGCCACTAATCTATGTAAGAAGTAAACCAAAAGATTATGGTACTTCAAAATCAGTAGAAGGAAAAATTCATGATAAAATGAAAGTGGTGATGATTGATGATGTTGCAACTACAGGAGGTTCTGTAGTTAATGCAATAAAATCACTAAAAGAAGTAAACATTGTGATAAACGATGCATATGTAATTGTAAACAGAATGGAGGGCGCCAATGAAGCATTAGAAGAATTAGGAGTTAAGATGCATTCAGTTTTAGATATTTTACAGATTACAGAAATATTACATGAACAAAATCTAATAGATCAAGAGATATTAGATAAAGTCAAAAAACAAATCAATAAATAAATTTTGGCAGCTCAGACAAATGCCTTCCAATCATCATTCAGATATAACTCTGATTCTTCATTGCAGCCATTAAATTTGATTGTAGCTCATTTTAAAACTAATTGAAAAGAAATGGGCCCGAAGGGCTTTGATCCCTTGGCTCACCGGTTATGAGCCGGTTACTCTACCAAGCTGAGTTACGGGCCCTAACGAAATAAATTTTTTCTCAGGTATAAAATGTTATGAGATTAACAGTATTCTTCATAGCAACTATCAAGCAACAAATTTTGTGCTGAAAGTGATTTGTCTGCAATTTCAATCAAGTTACTAGTATCTGCTGAGGATTTTTCCAAGATATTTCTCCATGATGCGGCATGTCTAATATCAGCTTCAGTATGAAGTTTGAAGTATTCTGTAGCTTCGTTACTTGTCATTCCATAGAATTCTGCCAATCCATCAAGTTTTGTTTGGCTGATTTTTGGAATTTCCTTTTCAAAGGCATACATTGCACATGCTCCACCATCAAAAGTATCCATTAATTGATTCAAATCAGATACAGCTTTTTGTGTTTTAGCGGTTCCAGGATATGAAATCAATTCTTCTTCAGATATTCCAAGTTCTCCAGCAAAAGAAATCCAGGATTTAATGTGATCAGATTCTTCTTGTTGGTTATCAACTAATTCAGGAGTTACTGAGTCAGGAGATTTTTCAATAATAGGAGTCATAAAAGAAGGAACAGCTTTTACAAGTTGAAAGTATTCTTTTGAATAACCTGCTAAAGATTCCTGTGTTAATTTTCCATCAGACCACATTTGGTAAAATGGGTGTTTTAGTAAACTTCTTTCTTCAATCATTTCATCGATTTTCTGTATTATATTCATGGTCACCATCAATAGTGCCAATAAAAAAATCTTTGCGGGTTACAAAAGATTTTATGGTCATAAAAAATAATTTTCATGGGTTCCAGTGGTGTAGACCGGTCAAGCATTTTGCCCTTTCAAGGCAAAGATCCCGGGTTCAAATCCCGGCTGGAGCACCAAGATTTAATTACTAATAACAAAAATTTTTGCGTAGAACATTTTGGATAGAAAAAACATTGAAGTTAATCCATTACTTGAAACATATGGAGAATATATCAAAAAAATAGATCAGGCTTTAGATAACGAACTTTCATTATATTCAGAATCAGAGTTCATTGAACCTCTAAAATATTCTTTAGAAGGCGGAAAACGAATCAGACCCATTATTTTGACTTTGGCAGCAGAGAGTGTTGGCAAAATTGATGACAATACATTGGCAGCATCGTGTGCTGTTGAATTTTTACACATGGAATCCATCATCCACGATGATATCATAGATAATGAAACTATGAGGAGACAAAAAGATCCATTTCATATCAAATTTGGATACAATACTAGTGTTCTAACAGGAGACTTTGTTTTGGGATTGATTCTAGCAATATGTTCCAAATTAGATAATGCCAGAATTACAAAAGATTTAGCCACTACTGCAATGCTGATGAGTGAGGGTGAAATGATTGAAACTAGATTAGAAAATAGTGATGATGTTACATTTGATGATTATCTTAAAGTAATCGAATACAAAACAGCAACCGCATTTGAGGTTGCAGCTAGAACAGGAGCAATTATTGCAAATGGTGCTGAAGATCAAATTGAAGCATTATCAGAATATGGAATAAATCTTGGAATAGCATATCAAATTAGAGATGATTTGTTTGATTGGAAAAATGAAGAAAAATTATTTAATATTTTGATCAAAAAGACTGCAGATCCAAGAGATGTTTTTAATAAAATGGAGGAATTGTTAAAAGAATATGCTGAAAAAGCTAGAGCAGCATTAAGAATAATCCCAGACAGTGATGCAAAAAATAATCTTGAAAATTTAATAAAATTTACTTCGTTTAAGGCATAAGACCTAAACCAATTACAGGAGTTGCAAATTCTACAAATTTCATTATTGGTTCTGGATACACACCAAATCCTACCAAGAAAATCGTTGCAGTAATCATTACAGCAATAATTGATTTTGGTTCTTTAACTCTCTTCTCAGTTTCTCCTTCAAAGTACATCTTTCTTGTAATCCAACCATAGTAAGCAAGAGATAATGCACTGTTAAGAACACCAGCAATTGCAAGCCATGGTGCCCACCACAAAGTAGAACCAGCATCTAATGCACTACCAAATAACATCAATTTACTCCAAAATCCTGCAAGTGGAGGAACACCAGCCAATGCAAATAATGAGATTACCAAAGCAAGAGCAGTAATAGGCATTCGTCTTCCAAGACCCTTTAGTTTATCAATATGAGTTACAGCAAGAGTGGTTACAATTCCTGCAATTGCAATGAAAGCCATTCCTTTCATTACTGCATGGTTTAGAATATGATACAAAGAACCTTGTAAACCGAGTGAAGTGTGAGGTGCAACTGCAAGACCAATCAAGATGTATCCAGCATGTGCAATACTAGAATATGCCAACATTCTTGCGAGATTCTTTTGCATAATAGCTGCAACATTACCAATAGTCATTGTCATTACTGCAATAACTCCAAGAGCTAGCGTCCAATCAAGATGTAAAACGACCATTCCGAGAACAACAATCCTTATGGTTGCAGCAAATCCTGCTTTCTTTGTAGCTGCTGCAAGTAATGCGGTAATTGGAGGTGGTGCACCTTCATATGTATCAGGAAGCCACTGATGGAAAGGTACAAGTCCCATCTTGAATCCAAATCCTGCAATAAACATTCCAACTGAAAGTAATGCAAGCGGGAATAGCGAAGGATCAAGTGTAGAATATCCTTGAATCACTTCTCCAATATTTGTAGAACCAGTTAATCCATATGAAATTGAAATTCCGTAAACTATGATTGCAGAAGATAATGCACCAAACAAGAAATACTTTAGAGCAGCCTCATTTGAGCTTGGATTCTTTTTCATAAATCCAACCAAAACATATGTTGGAATACTCATTAATTCCCATGCAACAAACAACATTACCAAATCAGTTGAATATGCAACTAGTACCATACCAATTGTTGCAAGTAAAATTAGAGAATAGTATACAGCCGGAGAATTATGTTTTCTCATATAATTAAAAGAACCAACAGTAGTGAACAAAGCAACAATTAACATTGCAATTGCAAATAGTCCACCAAAGGCATCATCTACAATTACATCTTCAGAAAAGAGAGCAGCTGGTGCTACGTTTTCACTTAAGAATTGATAACCAACATAACCCATTGATACAATTAATGCGGCAAATGCAATCACGGCATAAAATGAGTTAGAACCTTTTTCTTTTCTTACAATACTAATAATTGGAAGAAGAATCCCAACAGTTCCCAATATTGCCATAATAACTAATGGAGTGGAAGTAATCTCTAACATCTCATATCACCTATATCAACAATATCAAAACTACGAATAGTAGTCCTGCTCCAAATACGAATAGATATGATTGAGATACACCAGTTTGAGTTCCTTGTACAACTTTTGCGCTCCATCCAATTGCTTTCTGGAATCCATCATTCATACCATAATCTATAGCTGTCCTTTCAAAGTATCTGAATACACCTCTTGCCAACCATAATGGTGCTGCAACAAAGCACCAATACACCATAGCATTAAGGTACCATCTGTTTAAGAGAAGTTTATGAAATGAGTAAAATACAATGTTAGAGTTTACAACCTTTACAGGATCAACCCATCTACCAATATAGAAAATATAACCTAATCCGGCTCCTATCGCAAATGCTATCAACGATGAACCAAGTGCAACTGGATTGAGTCCTTGCAAGAATTCGGGTAGAATTGATGGTTCACTTGCAACATGTGCAGAATGAATACCGTAAGAATGATCAAGATACTCTACAAATGTATGATGAAGTCCTTCTTCTGCAGATAATCCAACTAGACCAACTCCAATAGTAAGGACTGCGAGAATTCCATATGGAATCCACATTGATAATGATGCCTCATGAACATGGTGTCCTTCTTCTTCCATCTTTTGGATATGTTTACTCTTATTTCCAAAGAAGACTAAGCCCATCATTCTCATAGTATAGAAAGCAGTGATGACTGCAGTTAATACAGCAATAGCGTATAACGGTAAAGCCCATTCATTTCCAGATTCATAAACTGCTGCAAAGATTGCATCCTTACTCCAGAAACCTGTTGTGATAAATGGAGCACCCATTAAACCAAGACCAGCTGCCCACATGAATGCATAAGTTTTCTTCATCGTCTTTCGTAAACCACCCATATCGGTCATAAATCTAGAACCAACAGTATGCAATATTGCACCAGCTGCCATGAATAATGAAGCTTTGAACATTGCATGAGAAATCAAATGGAAAAATCCGGCAGTATATCCATCAACATATTGATAAGATAATCCTGCAACACCTAATGCCATCATCATATAACCAATTTGAGACCCAGTTGAATAAGCAAGAACTTTCTTTATTTCAGGATTGACCATCGCTTGTGTTGCTAACAATAATGCAGTGATTGCACCAACCCATGCAATTATCTCAAAGAATTGATCTGCAAGAATTCCTGCGGCTCCTAATGCAAATACAAGAGGTCCCAGTCTTGCAACTAAGAACACACCAGCCTTCACCATTGTTGCTGCATGAATCAATGCAGATACAGCAGTCGGACCAGTCATTGCTTCTAACAACCATTCGTTTAATGGGAATTGTGCAGACTTTCCCATCGCACCACCAAAAAGTAAAACAAACGCAGGTACCAATAATCCCTGAGCAGACATTGTAGTTGCCCACGAAGTATCTCCTAACAATTCTTTAAATCCAAAAGTTCCTGCAAACAAAAATATCAAAAGCATACCTGCAATCATCATTACATCACCAACTTTTGTCATGATGAATGCCTTCATACCAGCATGAGTTGGAGAATAGTAATCTAACATTCCAAGAACAGTTCGGCCTTCAACACCAACATGATCTTTCTTCTTATCACGATACCAAAAGCTGATCAACGCATACGACGCAAGTCCTACACCTTCCCAACCAAAGAATACTTGAAGTAAATTATCAGATAATACAATTAATTGCATAGAACCAATAAAGAACATCATCCAGAACCAGAATCTTGGAATATCTTTATCGCCTTTCATATATCCTGTACTGTAAATCATAATGAGGAATGAAATCCAACCAACGACATTGGCCATTATAATTGAAAGTGGATCTGCCAAGACTCCACCTTTTAGACCAAGTGATTCTATCCACATTATTTGATGATGTAATTCAGCTGCCTCAAGAGCTACTGGAATCATTGTTGCTGCAGATACAGCACTCATTAATGCAAATGCTACTGCAACATATCCAGTTGCATGTTTTGATAATTTTCCAACACCTGGAATAATCATAGCTGCTACAAATGGTAAAATCCAAACTAACCAAGCACTTGTGGTTCCAATTTCAAATCCCATAATTTCAGTTACCATATTCTAAACCCCCAACACTCCATTCATGTACGGAAGAATTGTTTTGTAAAATATGTCAGGATAAATTCCAACTACAATAGAAAATCCGGCCAACACCATCATTGGTGCAGTCATGTACCAACTTCCTTCTTTTACATTTTCAAGATGTTCAGGTGTTTTTCCAAAGAAGATACGTTTTAGCATCCATAGAAGATAAGACATTGTTAGAACAGTTGCAACAAGAGCTAAACCAAATCCTACGGCTCTTAGTGTAGAACCTTCTTCAAGTGCAGTTTGTAATGCACCAGCAAAGAGAACCCATTCTCCCATAAAACCACTAGTTGGAGGTATTCCCATAATTGTCAAGGCACCTATTACTGCACATACTGCTGTAATTGGCATCTTTCCAGCTAATCCTCCAAGTTTTGAGAGACTTCTAGTTCCAACTTTTACGATAATAATTCCAGCCATCATGAAGAGAATACCTTTTCCAATTGCATGTGTTACATACATCATCTCGGCTCCTGCAAGACCTAGTGCAGACATTGAACCAATACCAAACAAGAGATAACCCATTTGACTTATACTAGAATAAGCAAGGAGACGTTTTATGTCATCTTGCATTAGTGCCATTGCACCACCATAAATCATTGTAACAAGTCCCCAAATGTAGAACCATATTGACAAATCAGCAAAGGTTGCAGGCAAAAATTCAACAATTAATCTAAAAATACCATAAGCACCAATTCCGATCATTGCAGGAGACAATAATGCACTGATTGGTGTCGGTGCAGCACCGTGGACATATGGAAGCCAAATGTGGAACATGAAGACTGCTAGCTTTACACCAAGACCTAATGCAATTGCAACTGCAGAAATCATCGCAATGTCTTGAGGAATATCTGATTCGTTAATGTCTGCAAAGTCGAAACTACCCACAGTCAAACCAATCATCAAAAAGCCCAATAGTAAAACAACTGCACCTGCATGAGTCCAAAACAAGAACATTAAACCAATCTTTCTTCTATTACCAGCACCCCAAAGAGCAACTAAGAAGAAACCAGGAATCAACATAATTTCAAAAAATACAAAAAATTCAATTAGGTTTGTTGCAAGAACTGTTCCAAGCATTCCCATTGCAAAAAGAAGATAAAGTGCAAAGTAAAGTCCAGATTTTGCATTTACATAATTTGAAAGAGCAGATGATTCAACTACAGAAGTTTGTCCACTTGCAGATGGATTGATGTTATTTTCTTCTTCAAATTGATGATGGAATATGTGAAGCATGTATGGTTTTGAATAAAGTACCAAGATTGTAGATAACACGTAAATGATTATTGCAAACGGTGATGCTAAACCATCCATCAAGAAACCAAACTCACCAAATTGTGTTGTCCATGGATAATGTTCTTCTACAGTTCCAGAAAGTGCAGCATTAATTACAAGAATTGTTGTGTACAGTAAAACAGCAAATGTAAACCACATTGCAGGTGTTGGACCTAATTTTCTTCCAATGATATAAGCTACAGGTGCTAATAGTAGGGGCAGTATAACTGCCTGTAATAATGCATATTCCATTATCCTTTCAAACTCCTAAAGTCTGCAACATCAACATTTTGGTACATACGGTAAGCCACAATTATTAATGAAAGTCCTACGGCTACTTCAGCTGCAGCAATTGCAATTGAGAATAATGCTAAAGTCTGTCCGCCACTGTGAGGTAAGAATCTACCAAATGCAACGAGATTAAGATTTGCAGCATTGATGATAATTTCTACAGCAAATAACATTCTAATGAAATTACGTTTTACAGCAAGACCGTAAATTCCTATACCCAACAAGGCAACAGATACTAAAGTATAATCAACTAGTTCGCTGGTCATTCTCCACATCCTCTCGTCTTGCTAATACTAGTGCTCCAGTTACTGAACCTGCTAAAATTAATCCCATCAAAATTAATGCAGGCCAATAATAAGTTACAAAGTCAGTACCAATATCTCTAAAATTAACTTGTGGTTCATCAGTAGTAATTGTTTTAATTCCAGAATCCAAAAATACAGCTCCCAATGATACCATAACAATAAGCATTAATCCAATTCCTGCAAATTTTCTTCTCCTGTCTTCAATTTTTTTGAATATGAGTTCTCTTTTTACCAACATGACAGTAAATAAAATTAAAACTGCAATAGAACCAACATAAACTGCTATTTGGAATAATGCAACAAATGGTGCATCTAACAAAAAGAAGAATCCGGCAATTCCACCAAGAGTTCCCATCAATGCAATAGAACCATAAATCAATGATCTCATTTCAAGTGCAGCAATTGCAGAACCAATTGTAATTACAGCTAAAGCTAAAAATACAACATCAGCCATGGGTTGCACCTCTATCAGTAATTTGGATTTCACTATCCTGTGCAACGTATGGTTTAACCTGTAGTTGTGCAGGAGTGTAAATCAATCCTTCTTTGGAAAATGAAGATAATTCATAATCATTTGTCATGTATAGTGCATAAAACGGACATGCATCAACACAAAGTCCACAAAAAACACATTTACCATAATCAATTTGAGGCATAATTGCTTTCTTGTTTTGTTTTTGTTCTTCTGGAACTTTTACCATTGCAATAGCTTCTGCAACTCCTTCACATGCAATTGAACATAATTGACAACCAGTACAGTGATCATGAAACAACATATGTCGTCCTTTTAATCCTGCAATTCCAACACCAGTTGATGGATCAAACTGATAACCATCACCTACAAATTTTAATTTTTCTTCAGGATATCGTAGAGTAAATCGTTTTACAGCAAGATGTTTAATTCCAGAATTTAGTGCACGAATAATACCTGTAGCAGTTCCCATTATTGTAATCCTCCTGGTCCCAAGACTCCAGCGTAAAGCAAGCCTAATGCAATAAAGATGTTAACAAAGGCTAATCCAATTAATTTACCCCAACCAAGATTCAATAACATATCAACTCTAATTCTTGGGAAAACACCACGTGGTAAAATTATAAAGAAAATTACTCCAACTGTTTTGAGAACAAACCAAAGTGTTCCATTTATCATTTCATGGGTAATTAACTCAGTAAGTAATGGTGCCAATCCAGCAATTTTTAGTGTAATTGGACCCATTTCAATTCCATGTTCAATTAATTCAATTGGTAAAGGAGGTACAATCGTTGGACCATTCCATCCACCAAGGAACAATACAACAAACAAACCTGCAAATGCATAAAGTTTCAAATAAGTTCCTAATTGAACAAGACCATACATCATTCCAGATAATTCAGTTAACCAACCAGCTACAATTTCACTTTCAGCTTCAGGTAAATCAAATGGAATTCTTTCTAATTCTGCAAGCATTGTAATAAAAAATACAATTGCACCAACTGGCAAAAATATTATCCATGGGAAATTTGATTGACTTGCTGCAATTTCAGACAAGTTAAGTGAACCAGTTAAAATTACAACTCCCAACAAAGATAAAATTAATGGAATTTCAAATGAAACCATTTGGAATAATGCTCTAATTCCTCCAATGAATGGATATTTACTATTTGCAGACCATGCTGAAAGAATAGTAATAATTGGGAAGAATCCAATTACTGCAAATACTCCTAGTAATCCTAAATCAACATCTGCAACTACCCAACCTGGAGCAACTGGAATTAATGCAACAAATGCTGCTGCAGTTGCAACAAAAATTACAGGAGCCGCCCAAAAAATTGGTTTATCAGCTTTGGCAGGAATAATAATTTCTTTTGAAATTAATTTTAGTCCATCACCCATTAATTGTAAGATACCTTCAAATTTTCCACAATAAAATGGTCCAACTCTTAATTGAATTTTGGCCATCATCTTTCTTTCAACAAAAATTGTTCCAGCAGCTAACAATGCAGCAAAACCAAATCCAGGAAATGCCATTACTTTGAACATATCAGTTTCCATGAATGATTGAATAATCGGTAAAGTTCGTGAAGGATCCGCAATCCATGAAAGTGCAAGGAATGGTGTCAGTAATTCACCATGAATGACGGGCATTTCAATTGCAAATAAAATCATGAAAACTAGAGGAAGGCCAATTAGATTTAGTATCAAAATTATCCAGAAAATATTATCAAGTAATGATTTGATAAATTCACTTAGTTTGAATTTTGGTGCAATTACGGACATTTATCGGTCTGCCTCCACTGGCCAATAATTTAGACTCCAATAAACAGATGGCATGTTACCAAGTTTTTCTCCTTTGAGAAGATATGGTAATGCGATCAAATTTCTAAAAGAAGGAACACTTAGTTTCAGTCTGTATGGTTCTGGTTTACCATTAGAAACAACATAACATCCCAAAGAACCTCTACCAGATTCTACACGTTTGTATACTGTTTGATCTCCTTTTCCTTTTGGATTTGGTTTTAATTTAACTCGGACAGATCCTGACTTTGGCATTTTTTGTAATGCTTGTCTAATGATATTACAACTCTCCATCATGTCAAGCCATGGGATTCTAGATCTTGCGTAAGAGTCACCTTCCTTCATGACATTTGTGTGAATGTCTAATTCATCATAAGCATCATAGGGTTCTTTCTTTCTAAGATCATAATCAACACCACTTGCACGAAGAACAGAACCAGTTGTTCCAAGTCTTATTGCATCTTGTCGTGATAAAACACCAGTGTCTCTAGTTCTTGCAATTAAGATGGGGTTATCATAGAACACTGCAGAGTATTCTTTGATACGTTTTTCAAAATAATTAACATGACGTAAACAAACATCTTCAAAGTTTGGCGGTAAATCATTTCTAACTCCTCCTGGGACAAAATGTGCATGTGTAACTCTTGCACCAGTCATTTTTTCCATAAGATCAATTAAGAGTTCACGGTCACCTGCAGGCCACATAAACATTGTAGAGTGTCCTAAGAAAATTCCATAAATTGCAAGCCAATACATGATGTAAATACATCGATTTAGTTCAGATGCAATTACTCTAACATATTTTGCACGTTCAGGAACTTCGATACCAAGAATTTCTTCAACTCCCAAAACATACGGATACAAAACATTACATGAATCATGAATAACAGGTCTTTCTAAATGAGGAATGTTTAAGATATAATTTCTATATTCTGCCATTTTTTCTTCGCCACGATGAACATATCCAGGATCAGGATCACATGCAACAATATAATCACCATCAATTTGTACAACAAGTCTCATGTGGCCAGAACCGGGATGTTGTGGTCCAACATTGAGAGTCATGATTCTCTCATCAACTTTTTGGAGTGCTAGTCCAGGCATTATCTCATTCATCATTATCTTCCCTTTAACACAAAGTCCTTTCTGAGTGGAGGTAGATCTGCCCAATCTTCAGGTAAAAGTAATCGTCTATTATCAGGATGACCATCAAAGTAAACACCCAACATTTCAAAAATTTCTCTTTCATGAAATTCTACACTATAAAAAATATTTCTAAGTGTAGGAAGTTTTGTAGAATCATTTCCAGGGATTGGATTTTCTTCTCGTTGAGCCCTAGTGGCTAAAACAATAATCTGTCTTGCCAAAGTAGAATCAGAATAAGAGCCAATATGATAAACTACTTCAATTTCTTTATCTTGAGGGAAATCTACACCTGTAACTGATTCTACATGATCAAAATTTAATCCATCACGAATGAATTCAGCAACATCGAGGACATTTTCACGACTTACATTAATTCTAACTCTATCTTCTTTTACAAATGCGACTTCAACTTTATCACCAAATTTTTCAACAATTTTATCAGAAATGCCTTTCTCAAATGCAGGTAACTCTACGGGAATTTCTTCAGGTTTTTTTGCCACAGGTTTTGGTGCAGGTTTAGCAGCAGGTGCGGGTTTCTCTTCAGATTTTACATCTGTTGCAGGTTTATCAGAATCAGTACTCATTATACAAACTTCCTAGCTTTCATTCGTTTAATTTTCTCTTGAAGTAACATACATCCTTGAATTAGAGTTTCAGGTCTAGGCGGACATCCAGGAACATAAACATCAACTGGAATAATTCCATCAATTCCTGGAAGAACATTGTATGAATCAAAGTATAATCCTCCAGTAATTGCACAAGCTCCCATTGCAATTACATATTTTGGTTCAGGCATTTGATCATAAACTAATCTAAGACGCGGTG
>Ga0233434_1001774_pt1 | contig 20304 bp, 20 predicted proteins | sample SI_122_August201_4_FD_182738 | JGI IMG/M metagenome (GOLD analysis project Ga0233434, IMG submission 182738) | Seawater microbial communities from Saanich Inlet, British Columbia, Canada - SI_122_August2016_120_MG | ecosystem: Environmental > Aquatic > Marine > Inlet | place: Canada: British... | reverse complement strand
CCCCGCAAACGTTTTTTAAAGTCATCGCTGGCTACGCTTTTCTGGTATTCTTGTGCCTGTTTTTTTTAAAACCCTTCCGGGCCACGCCCGCAGGGAATAAGTCAAAAATTTAAAAAGGAATTAAAGTTCTATGGGATTCACCTGCGGCCTCGTCGGCCTCCCCAATGCGGGAAAATCAACTCTGTTCGGTGCCTTAACGCGTACTAAAGCCTTGGCTGGAAATTATGCGTTCACCACCATTGAACCTAATAGTGGAATCGTACCGGTTCCCGATAAACGTCTGGACATCATCACTTCCTACGTCAAGACTCAGAAAATTGTCCCCACGACCATGGAGTTTGTTGACATCGCCGGGCTCATCAAGGGTGCATCCAAGGGAGAAGGTCTTGGCAATAAATTTCTCGGCCACATCCGTGAGGTGGATGCTATCGCTCATGTAGTTCGCTGTTTCGAGGATGGCAATGTTCCTCACGTCAGCGATACCATCGACCCGGCCTCCGACATCGACACCATCAACACCGAGTTGATAATTTCCGATTTGGAATCTCTCGACCGCCGAAAGACCAAGATTGAAAAGCTGGCAAAATCCGGAGACAAAGAAGCTCGCATGCAAGTAGAAGTGCTTGGCATACTAAACAAAGCCCTTGACCAGAACCAACCGGCACGAACCATTACTGATTTAAATGATGAACAGAAAGAGTACGTAAAAAGCCTGACCCTCTTGAGCGGCAAACCGGTTCTTTATATCTGCAATGTCATGGACCCCGGCGACACGGATAGCGAACTTGTGCAGAAGGTGAAACAAATTGCAGAGCAAGACGGATCATCAGTAGTGGCACTGGCGGGAAAGATTGAAGGTGAAATTATGGAGATCGAAGACCCTGAAGAACAACAAATGTTTATGGAAGAAATGGGGCTGACCGAAACCGGGCTCGACCGCATGATCTCTGCTGGATATGGATTGCTCGAACTCTCTACCTACTTCACAGCGGGGGAAAAAGAAACCCGCGCCTGGACGATCCCTAAAAATGCGAAAGCTCCAGTAGCAGCGGGTGTGATCCATACCGACTTCGAAAAGGGCTTCATCCGCGCCGAAGTTTACAGCCTGGAAGACCTGATCGAACATAAATCAGAAGCAGGGATTAAAGATGCTGGAAAACTCAGAGTCGAAGGAAAAGAATACGTCGTTCAAGACGGTGACATCATGCATTTTCGTTTTAATGTTTGACGAATTTCATTTTTTCCATGAAGGCACCAGGCAGCGTGGGGTTTTGCCTGCCAAAGCATCCAACACATTATCGGCAACAAGGTCGGCCATTTTATCTCTTGTCTCATAGCTGGCACTACCGATATGCGGCAGCAGCATCAGGTTTTCCAACTCAGTCATTCCTTCAGTGAGTGCCGGCTCGTTTTCATAAACATCCAGTGCTGCGCCAGCAATCCTTTCTTCTTTCAGCGCTTCGACCAAGGCTTTATCATCTACTACTTTACCTCTGGCAGTATGAATGAAATAAGCCGTGGGCTTCATCATTAAAAACTGTTCTTTACCAATCATGTGTCGGGTCTGCTCGGTCAAAGGAGCATGAACGGAAACAAAGTCGGATTGTCGGAGCAATTCTTCCAGCGGAGCATATTCCACGTTCAAAGATTGTTCTTTTTCTGCCGGTAGTCGGTTCCGATTACAATAGAGAACTCGCATATTGAAACCCGAAGCTCTACGAGCAACCGCCGAGCCAATTTCGCCACAACCTATTATGCCCAGGGTTTTTCCATAAACATCGCCACCCAGAAACATTTTCGCCTGCCACCCCTTGAACCGGTTTTCACGAGTAAAACGCTCGGCAGGAACAATGCGTCGGGCCATTCCAAGCAACATAGCCCAAGTTAAATCGGCAGTAGTTTCATGCAAGACTCCCGGAGTATTGGTCACCCAGATACCCTTTTTAGCGGCATGCGCCACGTCAATATTGTTGAATCCGGCTCCATAATTGGCAATTAGTCGCAAATTCTCCGCGCAATCAATAATGTCCTGGTTAATTTTGTCCGATAAGTAAGTAACGATCACCGCGCTTTCTGAAGCATATCTCTTAAGATCTTCAGCAGTGGGAGGAACTTCCGTCTGATTGGTCCGCAAGTCGCAGTGCGACCCTAGTTTTTCCAATGCGGCCTCGGGAAACATATTGGTCACGGTAACGATGGGCATCACGCCGTCCTTTCGGGTTTTCTGTGGTAAAATTAAGTGTCTAATTTTAAAGGAAAAAGTTGTTCAATCCCATGAAAATTTTATTCCTCGTCCCACCCGAAACTACTTCTCTTGAGTCCTCCGTGCCAAAAGCACTGGAAGGGGGTAAAGGCTATTACCCCAAACTCGGCCTTCTCTATGTCGCCGCTTACTACGAGCGCGAAACGGGGAACCCCGCGACCTTCATCGACTGTCCGCCAGAAAATGTTTCGGAAGAAGCTATGCTTGCCCGTGTCCGGGAAATTAAACCGGATATGGTCGCCATGAGCATCATGACTTTCAATTTACTCGATGCCCTGCGTACTGCAAAAGTTCTGAAGCTCGAACACCCAAACTTGAAAGTCTGCCTCGGTGGACCGCACGTCAACTTATACCCAAAAGAAACTCTCAGTCTGCCAGACATCGACTATGTGGTTTTCGGTGAAGGAGAAAAAATATTCAGCCGTCTGACCCTGGCTTTGGAAAAGGAGGCGGAGCCTCTATCATCCATTAACGGCCTGGGCTGGAAACAGGATAGCATCCCCCATGTCAACCCGGCAGAAACTGAGCTACTTGATCTTGACGAATTGCCTTTTCCCGCTCGTCATCTCGTCGATATTTCAAGCTACCAACATATTATTGGTGAAGGTCGGCAGTTCTTCACCATCCAAGCGACAAGAGGATGCCCGGCGGCTTGCACCTTCTGCGATATTCGCAAAACCAAGTTCCGCATTCGCAGTCCCAAAAGCGTTGTCGATGAAGTTGAGGGACTGGTTAAGATGGGAGTGGACGATTTATTTTTTGTCGATGACACCATCACCATCGACAAAAAAAATGTATTGGCAATTTGCAAACTGCTCGTCGAGCGAGGAATCAAAATAAATTTCAAAATTTCCGCCCGGGTAGACACCATCAATCAAGAAGTTGTAGACGCACTCAAAAAAGCCGGATGCTACCGCATCCATTTTGGCATCGAGTCGGCAACCCCGAAATACTTGCAGTATCTGCAAAAAGGCCAGACGCTGGAAAAAGTAGAACGTGCAGTCAAAATGACTCGTAAGGCAGGTATCGGTTTCTTCGCCTACATGATGATTGGTATTCCCCATGAAACTAAAAAAGAAATGTTCGCAACTGTAGACTTCGCAAAAAAACTACGACCCGACTACGCACAATTTTCCATCTGCACACCTTATCCTAAGGTCGAACTCTATTATCAAATGTTGAATGAAGGAATCGTTCCAGAAGATTACTGGCAGAAATTCGCCGAAAACCCTAGCCCTGACTTTAAAATCCAATTCTGGAACAAGGATTTCACCGAAGAAGAATTGCGTGAAATACAGGATGAGTGCCACGCCCGGTTCTACCGTAGCCCCACCTACATCATGAAACAAATCACCAAACTAAGGTCCTGGTCCGACTTCACGGCCAAAGCTCGCATGGGAACCAAAATTCTCACCAGCCGCTTAGGGATTTAATATCCGTAAAAAACCACAACACCTACGCCAACTCCCCCACATATTCAGCCCAGCAAAAACAAAAACCCAACAGGGTGCGGTCAGAAAAGTTTAAGCATGTTTAAATCAATTTCCTCACAGGTTCCTTGATATTGCTCGGCCCATTTGGAAACACGGTGAGCAAGCCCGGCTTTACCCAGATATTCCTGATCAATATTCAAGGGCAAACCTAAGTAGGCCGCACCAATATCCTCTTCTTCAAATGCATTCGAAACATGAAGAAAAGTTAATGGGGAGAGCGTGGAACTTGAACATTCAGCAGGTTTTTCATGAAACAAGATGGCCTCCACAAAACGATCACGCTATTATTTGAATGAAGATCGATTCCGCCGTACAATTTCATAAAGGCCTCCTCTTTGAACTTGGGGTTTGCATTCATTAACAAATACAAACTACAAGTTCCCTGAGGAGCCTGCTATATGATTATCAATTCATCCCAAAATTTGGGTAGGTTTACCATCAATGCTGGTCTGGTTTTTTTCTTTCCAGTAGTTTTTTACCCCTTCATCCCCGATTTTATTCGTCCAATAAACCAGATCCTCCCGATCACCTTGATATTGAAAGCTTGGAACTGCAAACCCGCAGGAAGTCTGTGCAGAGTCAACATCGACTAAAAACATCTGCCGCGATCCGGAATATTCGGGAAACAACGTGATCCATTTTGCCCATTCTTCATCTCTTGGATGAATGGCCCGGGCCTTTCCGTAAACTCTTAATATCAAAGGTTTCCCTTCAAACGAGCAGAACATGAGGGTCATGCGGGGTTGTTCCAGCATATGAGCAGCGGTTTCATTACCACTGCCGGTGAGGTTGAGCCATATCAATTGATTGGAGTTGAGAATTTCAAGACTGTCCAAACCCTTTGGGGATACATTGACGCGACCATCTGTATCAGCTGTGCCTACAAAAAATATTTTCTGATCAGCTATAAACTTCTGAAGTTTTTCATCCAGTTCCGTATAGAATTTACTCAAAGTTTAATGAACCTCCCTCTATAATTATTGTAAAATTAAAGTAATCTATTTAATGGCTAAAATCCAGATGGGAATTCAGCAATCACATGCTTAAAGTTAACGAAATTTATGCCAGCATCCAAGGGGAATCGTCTCACACGGGTCTGCCCTGTGTTTTTATCCGATTAACAGGATGCAACCTGCGTTGCACCTGGTGCGATACCGCCTATGCTTTTCATAAAGGGGATGACCTCACTGTGGAGGAAATAATGCAGAAGGTCGAAACTTTCTCGCTACCGCTGGTCGAAATCACAGGCGGTGAGCCTTTAATGCAGGAAGAGGTTTATCCACTTATGGACAAGCTTCTGGAAAAAGGCTACCGAGTCATGCTCGAAACAGGCGGGGCATTGCCGATTGATAAAGTCCCAGAAAAAGTTATAAAAATTCTCGATATAAAATGCCCCGGGAGTGGCGAGGAGGAAAAGAACCATCTTGAAAATCTAAAATTTCTCGCGCCGCATGATGAAGTCAAGTTCGTGCTTTTAGATCGTGCTGACTATGAATGGAGCCGTGACCTGCTACAAAAACACGATCTGCCCTCCTCCACTCAGGTTTTGTTCTCCCCTGTATTTGACAAGCTAGATCTGAAAGATCTCTCCGAATGGATCCTTGAAGATCGGTTACCGGTGCGCCTGCAAACCCAACTTCACAAAGTTATTTGGAACAAGAATGCTATCGGAGTTTAAGAACTTCCCCTATCCCCCATGAACACCCACGTCTCCAGCAAAACCCTGCAAAAAAAATTACTGGCATGGTATAAAAAAGAAAAAAGAGAAATGCCTTGGCGGAATGACCTGAACCCCTATCGCATTCTTGTATCGGAGTTCATGTTGCAACAAACTCAGGTGAAGACAGTCATCCCCTATTTTGAACGGTGGATGAAATCGTTTCCCACCCTGCAAAAACTGGCGAAGGCTCAGGAGTCTACCGTTTTAAAACATTGGGAAGGCCTGGGTTATTATTCCCGCGCTCGTAACTTAAAAAAGACGGCTCAAATAATCCTCAAAGATTATTCAGGAAAGGTGCCTGGTTCCATGGACGAAATCCTAAAGTTGCCCGGAATTGGTCGTTACACTGCCGGAGCCATTCTCAGCATAGCCTTCGGTCAAAAAGTTCCTGTACTCGATGGTAATGTCAAAAGAGTTTTGTCGCGGATTTTCCTGCTCAAAGAAAACGGAGGGGATCGTAAATCAGAAAATGTTTTATGGGAAACCATGCACAGTCTTCTCCCTGAAACAGGGACTGGAGATTTCAACCAAGCTTTCATGGAGCTGGGGGCAACAGTTTGCCTCCCAAAAAATCCTCTATGCCTACTCTGCCCCCTAAAACAAAACTGCAAAGCACAGAAAACTGGAGAACAAATTCTTTACCCACCTCGAAAACAAAAAACTCCTTCCACAAAAATTGAAGTCAGTGCCGCAGTTATCTTACGGAGAAATAAAATTTATATCCAAAAAAAAAAGTAGGCGGACTCATGGGTGGCTTATGGGAGTTCCCTGGAGGTAAATTCGAATCCGGCGAATCTGCCGAGCAATGCCTCACTCGCGAAATTAAAGAAGAGATGGGGGTCGCTCTCCATATCGATGAGAAGCTCATGACGGTCAAACACAGCTACACCCGTTTCAGGGTCACTCTACATGTTTTCCTTTGCAGAATTCACTCGGGCCGGGTATCGCCCACTCAATGTGAAGAATGGGGTTGGGTCAAGAGAGAAGAATTAGACTCATATCCTTTTCCAGCAGCCAATGTTAAAATTATCAAGAGCCTGATGAAGCATCAGAGGTGAGCCAACTGGCACTACTCTAGCTGGAAAATAAAAACCTGTCCCGGCTGAACAAGCTAATATGACCCCAGGAATAAAAGCCATAATCATTGGAGCAGTCGCAAATTTACTGCTATCCATTTTCAAGTTTGCCGGAGGAATTCTGGGGAACAGTGTTGCTCTGGTTGCAGATGCCATCCACTCCCTTTCCGATCTGGTGACAGACGTCATTGTCCTGTTCACTCACCGCATCGGGCAAATGCCGCAGGACGAGGACCACCCCTATGGGCATGGAAGGGCAGAAACAATTGGGGCCGCCGTTATCGGACTGATCATCATCGCCACCGGAATTGGCGTTATCCATGAAACCTGGCAATCCATCAACGAAGGCTCTGAAAAAATACCCGGCTTACTGGCAGCCACTGCCGCAGTAATTTCCATTATCATTAATGAAGGGCTTTTTCATTATACCCGCCGAGTGGGCGAGGCAACACAAAGCCCTTCTTTAATCGCTAATGCCTGGCACCACAGGTCCGACGCCATTTCGTCTATCGCCGCTTTAATCGGAATTATTGGCGCCGGGCAGGGGTTTCCTTTTATGGACCCACTGGCAGGAGCCATAGTCGGTGGCATGATCGTGAAAGTCGGCATCGACATAACCCGGCAAGGGGTGCGGGATTTGATGGATACGGCCCTGAGCGAAGAGCACACTCAAAAAATCCATGCTATTTTAAAAGAAATCCCTGAAGTTCTGCATTTTCATGATTTGCGCAGCCGTGTCATAGGCGGAGAGTTCCTCATCGACGTACATATTCTCGTCGACCCTGAAATGACGGTCACAGAAGGACATAGAGTGGCTGAAATTGCACGTCGTAACCTTATCAAGGCCTTCGACAATATTCAGGATGTGCTTGTTCATGTTGATGGAGAATCCGATGCAGATGTCGAGGCCATCTATCCCATCACGAGAAAAGAACTGATCGAAATTGCGCGCCCATTAATTTCAGAACTGGAGGGGGATATTTTGCATCCTGAAATTCGGGTGCATCATATCAAGGGGAAAAATATTTTGGATGTATTTATAAAGATCGGTCCAAAACAAAATATGGAAGACTCCCGTGACCTGGTGGCAAACATCAAATCCAAACTTGAGACGGCCCCTCAAATTGATCAAGCCCGAGTCTTTCTCGATCTCAACTCCTAGCCCTTTAGCAGGGGGAATTATTAAAGTATTGCGCTTGATGGTGCTACTTGCTTCACGGGTAATGCAGAGCTGGCCCCACGCCTAGTGGTGGCGGCGGGCAAGTTTTTTCAAGGTATCACCCTTCCATTCCACATCCAGTCGAGACCGTCCTTTATAAAGTCCTTTTTGAAATGCATAGCCATAAATCAAAGGCAGGGAGACACTAGGTTCAACAAACGCCATGCTGTGTGTCGCCTCTTTATTGACCTTACCCCAAGACTGCGCTTCAGCCAAAGTACTACCACTCAATCCACCCCAATGAGGTGAGTCAGTCGTCACTTGCAGAGCATATTTGTGCCCCCCGGTATCCACACCAAAAATATAAGACATGACCACTGAATCGTTGATGTAGTTCTTTGGCACTCCACCTGCAACGTAAAAAGCCGCAGTACGGGTGGAGTTGATCACAACCTGAGTCAACTCATAATTGTCGCGAATAGAATCTATGGTAAGGGGAGTGCGCCCTTCTTTTCGGGCTTTATAGTAATGCTCCGTCAACCCTATTCCTAGGCTGGAATCGTTGATAGCCGGGCAAAAAATGGGCACATTATTTTTTCTGGCAGTGACAAGAATGGATTCTTCATCATCAATCGTTTCTGAAAGTTTAGAGATGAACTCTCTGCTGGAATAATTTCTCGGCTCCAAAGTATCGGCGAATCTTCCCACTAAGGTATCGTCTTCGACAAACAACTCATCATCAACATATGTGTCGTAAATCCGGTTGATGAAAAGTTCCCGTAATTGCGTGTCATCGGCATTTGGACTGCCATAATAGTGACCGCCACCAAGAGCGTTGTAGTAATCCTGGTATAAAATCGCGCCAGTGGAAACAATCACATCCACCATATTGTAATGAATCATATCGCGGATGACTTTTCTCAGTCCCGCCGCGATCAGTGGGCCTGCCAGCCCTAAAATAATGGTGGGCTTTTCCTCATCCTGAAGCATTTTTCCAAAAATTTTAGCGCATTGCCCGAGATTTCTAGCCTGAATGGAGGCCGATTGAAACGATTCCACCAGATCACCCACATCATTGATGTTTTCAAAGTCGACAGGCGAAATCCGAGTATTTAAAATCTCTTTTTTTTTCTTCTTTTCACCCTCATCTAAGGGTTCGGGCATATAAGATTCTTTGTACCCCATATTTTGCTCCCAACCAGAAATTTAATGGAAATGGATCATAACGCCCAAGCTCAAACAGGTCAAGCCACGAACACGACTGCTAACAGTAAGAAGCTATGCCAGCTGGCCCACGCCTGGCAAGTTACAGCCGAGAGCATAAACCTTGCGAGTGGGTCTTGGTGTCTACGCTTTCGATACTCTCTAGAATTTTGCCATCTTCCCCAATCACATAGGTGATGCGGGCCGCGTATTGTTCTTCAACACTTTTTACAGCGTGATAACCCAGCGCAATTTCCCGATTCACATCGCAAAGCAATGGATAAGGAAAGGAGAATTTTTCTGCAAAGGCTTTATTGTCTGCTTCGTTATCCAAGCTGACTCCAAAAATCTGGACGTTTTTTTGCTCAAAGCTTTTAAAATCATCACGAAACCCCTGGCCTTCCACGGTGCAACCGGGAGTATCGGCTTTAGGGTAAAACCAAAGCACAACTTTTTTCCCTCGACAATCCTTCAAGTTGACAGTGTTTCCGTTGTGATCATTCACAGAAAAATCGGGTGCATCGGTTCCAGGTTGCAACATTTCTCTTTCTCCTTCGATTAGGTTTATTTCTAGTTTATGAACAGGTATTAGATGATCCGAAAGCTTTCAAGGAGCAGACTATTTAGAAGTGCGGTGATAAAAAAGACTTCAAACTTCTGGGAACAATTTCGCCACAATGCTTTCGCCCAATACCATATCTTCCGGGCGAGTGATTTTCAGGTTCCACTCGGACCCATCCACAACCCGAACCTCCTTGCCCAGATATTCAATCAAGGCTCCTTCATCCGTACCGTAAAAAGAATCTTTCTGGGCGTTACGAAAAGCCTCACCGAGCAAATCATAACGAAAAGTCTGCGGAGTCTGAACACGCCACAAACTCTCTCGATCCACCGTACGTTCAACCTTACCGGAGTTATCTACCTGCTTGATGGTATCGTTAACGGGAATGGCTGTGATCGCCGCACCAAATTTCTCAGCGACATCTATTGTCTTCTGAATCATCTCCTTTGATAAAAAGGGACGAACTCCATCGTGGACCAGGACAATGTCTGTATCCGCAGGAAGAGCCTGATAGCCGTTAAAAACAGAGTCTTGCCTTTTTTCTCCACCTGTAACTACTTGCTTAACAATTACGGGATGCTCCAACCAATCGGCACGGGCATGCTCTAATTCCTTTTCCGGCACCACCAGAACCAATGAATCAATGAGTCCCGACTCCTGCAGTGTTTTCAAGGTGTAATGCAGGATAGGCTTCCCCCGCAATGCCCGAAACTGTTTGGGAACTGTTCCGCCCATTCGGGTCCCTTGTCCTCCCGCCGGAATGATTGCGCATACTTTCATATCGGGTTATTCAAATAAGTGTTCAAAAAGTTCCGCCAAGTTTTTAACAAATAATAATTCAATGCCTTCATCAGGTAGATTCTTTATCTTTTTCGCAGAAGACGGAATGATGCATCGTTTGAAACCAAGTCTTCTGGCTTCAATAATACGAGCGTCCAACTGCATGACCGAGCGCACTTCCCCCGTCAAGCCCACTTCCCCGACCAGCACGGTTAGCGGGTCTACCACCTTGTCGCGAAAACTTCCGGCAATGGCGGCCACTACTGCCAGGTCTAAAGCTGGCTCCGTAATTTTTATTCCTCCCGCCAGGTTCACAAAAATATCTTCACCCTGCAGTTGAAACTCCATTCTTTTTTCAATAATAGCGATCAATAGAGACATGCGGTTATGATCAAAACCCGTAGCCATTCTTCGCGGCATGCCTATGGAGGAAGACGTGCTGACCAAGGCTTGCACCTCTACCAGTAAGGTGCGGCTCCCTTCAAGGGTTGCCGCGATGGCAGAGCCTGAAGAATTCTCAGGACGCTCAGACAAAAACCATTCTGATGGATTTTCCACCGGCACCAATCCCTCCGGTGCCATTTGAAACACTCCAATTTCTGGAGTGGGTCCAAACCGGTTTTTAGTCGCCCTTAAGGCTCGGTAAGCATGGCCGCGCTCGCCTTCAAAATAAACCACCGTATCCACAATATGCTCTAAAGATTTAGGACCGGCTATCGCCCCATCTTTATTGATGTGACCGATCAAAAGAGTTGGGAGGCCGCGTTGTTTGATGAACTGAAAAATTTTGAACGCTACTTCGCGCACCTGACCTATGCTTCCTGGAGCCGATTGCAAATCTGAAGTGTAAAAGGTTTGCACCGAATCTAACACCAGCACATCGGGTTCAACCTTCTCCACCCACTGAATAATATCTTCCACGCAAATCTCGGAGCAAACCAGAAGGTTTTCAGACAGAGCATCAAGACGATCAGCGCGAAGCTTGATCTGAGCCCCCGACTCCTCGCCAGAAACATACAGAACCTTTTTGCCAAGCCTAGCCAAATGACCCATGCTCTGTAAAGTGAGGGTCGACTTGCCGATGCCCGGTTCGCCTCCAATCAGGATGAGCGAGCCTTCGACCATACCTCCTCCGAGGACTCGGTCAAACTCTCCGATACCGGTGGTCAAACGATTTTCAACGATCGACTGTACTTCTGTAATTGGGATTAGTACTGAGGGACTTGAGCTTCGCTTAGAATTACGCGTAGGTGACGGCTGGCGAGATGCCTCTTCGACAAAACTGTTCCAAGCCATACATTCGGGACACTTCCCCATCCACTTCGGGATCTGGTGCCCGCATTCCTGGCAGATAAAAATAGTAGTGGTTTTAGCCATAATGAGGCAAGACAGTGAAAGTCAGCAATAGGTCAAGTCCTGCAAAAGTTTTTGTTACCCGGCCAATTTATCGACCACCAGCCCTATTTCTTGGCTGGACTTAATTTACCAAGGGTTTTCTTAATGTCATCGTTTCGTGAGATATTGACATTCGCTTTTCGACGTAAATCGGCGAGCGCCTCCTTGATAGCTGTTTGATCTTTCATAAAACCGGCTTGAACCTTTTGCAAAGCCTTCTGTTCTTTTTGGATATTGCTCAATGCCATAGCAACGGGGTCCAGCTTTGCCTGCTCCTTAACAATCGCTTTAAGAATTTCAATCAGCCGAGAGAGCTTCTCATTTGCCAAGTCCACCTTAGTCGTGCGGGCATCCTCTTTCTGCGCTGAATCATTTAACTGCCCAGTCACAGAACTTTCCAACTCTGAAGAATGCACAGCAAGCTTTGATGAAAGGTCTATAAGTTTATTGAATTTTTCATCGGCTAATTCATTGAACTCCCCAGCCTGCTCCAAATCCGCCTTGAGAACACCAAGTGCTTCATTAGATGCCGTGTTCTGAGCTTGTAAAGCCTTCAAACTTTCAGCCAGCTTATTAGTTTTCTCATCCGCGACGATCAAATTTTTGTTCGTGATAATCATTGCCTTTTGGATTTCGGCAATCACGGAATGGCTATCTGCCATATTTTGATTCGTCCCTACCAGACTTTCCTGAGTGATCCCCATGTCTTTATTGATGGCGTCCAGCAAAGCTTTAGTTTCCAGCCCCTGCTTCAGGCTCTCCTGAAGAATTTCAATCAACCTCTGGTTCAACTGTTGGTTTTTTGCTGAAAAAGCTTCCAGACTTTTTTGGGTGTCCTTATTGGCTTGCGCCAATTGATCCCTGATTATTTTCCGGTTTGTCTTGTTTTCCTCAGCCATAGCAGGAATAACATCTGTACGAAAAAGGGCAATGGTATCATCGAAACCTTTTTTAGTCGTGGCACTCTGCGCTTCCAACTGCTGAACAACCTGGCCCAAAGTTTTATTATTGACTGCGGCAAACTCCTGAAAGTTTGTTTTGCTGGCTTGCTCTAATTTTTCCATATCTTGCGCAAGCCCTTGCCGAAATAGCTCCAGAGTTTTGTTTTGCTGGTGGATTTTATTCAAAATCTGGTTCTTAACTTCTGCTGACAAGTCGTCCAGCTTGGCATTGGTTGTATTCAAGCCGCTCAAGGTTTCAGATTTATTCTGTTCCACGGTTCCCTGTAAGCCTGGAAGAATTTGCAAGATATTTTCAATCTGCCGCGCAAGATTTTCCTGTTGCTCTCGCAGACTCACAATCTCGGTGCTTTTCAAATTTTCCAGATGGATATTGAACTTCTTTAACTCATGCTCTATTTTTTTCAAATCTTCATCATCGGCTCCAAAAAGCTGGGCAGATGCAATAACAGGAGATAGCAGTAACAATAGTAATAAAAATGAAAGTATGCCGATGAATTTTGCCCTCATGGATTCCGCTCTTTCGTTAAAAACTTGTGGTTATTGATTTCCAAATTCTTTTATCACAAAAAAAGCCGCGCCGGGGACGAATCCCCGACGCGGCCTTATTATATACGATTACTTCAAGAATCGTTAGAAACAGTAAATGGTTATTTTGAAACCATAAAATGTGCCCGTCGATTCTGATACCAGCAGGTTTCGCCGCTGCTAAAGCAGAAAGGTTTCTCTTCACCATAGCTTATTACATGCACATTTCTGGAATCCACACCTTGAGCAACCAAATATTTTTTGGTTGAATGAGCACGACGCTCTCCCAATGCAATATTATAATTATTGGTGCCTCTCTCATCACAATGACCCTGGATTACTACATGCAAGCCTGGGTTGCTTTTAAGGTACGCGGCATTCTCCTTAAGAATCGCTTTGGTATTACCATCCAGGTCATATTGATCAAATTTGAAATGAATATCTTTCAAATCAGCCGAGGCCTGGAACGATTGCAACCGAGACTCTTGAATGCCTGAGTCCATAGATCCTGTAGATCCTGTAGATCCTGTAGATCCTGATGATCCTGTAGACCCTGATCCTCCATCAAATGGATTAGCGCCAAAAGAACCGCTTGAACCATTACCAATATTTGCTTGTCCGGAAGAACCCATATCTCCGTTACCAGAACCTCCCATACCTCCAGGACCGGAACCTCCAAAACCTTCTGCCCCTGATCCCATGGAACTACTGGAACTACTGGAACTACCAAAAGAAGACCCGCCTGAACCGTTTTCTAAAACAGGTTCTTCACTGAAAAAACCAGAATCTCCCGATCCGCCTGTACCACCAAAATCACTCTCTGATGAGGAAGCCGTAAACTCTGTCTCTTCACTTGCACTCCCGGAGGTTTCGATCTCCGGCGGCATAAGCTTTTTCGAACAAGCTGTTGTTAAAAACACACAAAATACTGCGGTGGTGATTGCCTTCCAATTCATAGTTTTCATAATTATCCTCGCCTTAAAATTTTTCCCCGAAATTATTAAACCAAATAGTGCTTTCTGCAAAACAATAGTGCCTTCTAAAGATAAAGCGGAACTAAGTTTCAGAATCTATTGCTCTTAAAAATTTATAGTGTAGAAATATCATCCTATAATTATGTTAAAATTACAACAAAAATATAGAGATTCATGTAATTTCCTTATAACAGCCGATATTCCAAACATTTTGTTTTTAAAGATAAAAGCATTAAAAAGGGGTATATAAAAATGGTAAGGCATGCCCGTTAGATTGACAACCCCTAATTCAACACCATTTTACCCGGGATGTTAATTAGTCTCTAACGTGCGGGGACCATGCGGGGCTGTGCCCTTTGCCGGAGAAAGTCAGCTGTCTCGCCTCGCCATTCCCCACCTTCTGGATGAAGAGGTTATGGCGATTATTTTCTCTCTTGCGATAAATGATGAACCGGCCATCAGGAGACCAGCTAGGCTGCTCACAACTTCCAGAGCCATTGGTCATGAGTTGGCTCTTATGCGTGTTTAGATCATATATTCTGATTTGAAATTTCCGACCCACTCTAGATGTATAGGCAATTTGATCTCCATTGGGGGACCAGGCCGGGTTATCGTTATAACCGGAACCGAAAGAGATGCGCGTTACCTTGGACTGGTCGCCTTTGACTGAATCCATAATATAAATTTGCGGGGCTCCGGTTCCTGAACGGTCGGAAGTGAAAGCGATTTTTTTTCCATCCGGGGACCAGGTGGGGGACGTATCAATATTAAAATGCCGGGTTAGACGTTCCAGTTGGCGGTCTCTATTCAAAATATAAACTTCGGAGTTTTGATCCCTGCTGAGTACCAAGGCAATCCTTTGCATATCTGGAGACCAAGCCGGCGCGGCATTCAGACCGGGAAGACGGTGGAGAGTCTGCCTTTGTTGCCCGGTAGTATCGATCATAATCAAATCAGGATTATGCGCCGAGTACGAAGTATAAATAATCCATTTAGCATCTGGAGACCAAGCTGGGCTGAGGTTCACCGTATGGTCATGGGTCACCCGCCTCAGGTTGTGTCCGTCAAAGTCTATCAGGTAGATTTCCTTACCTGCGTTTTCCTGATTTAGAAAAGCAATCTGAGTTTGAGAAATGCCACGTTTTCCGGTCAGTTGCATGACCACTTCATCAGCAAACCTATGAATGGTTTTTCGCAACAAATCTCGCGAAGATTTATAACGCTTGCCGAGAAGGAACCGTTTGTTCACAGCGTCATAAAGTCGAAAAGTCAAAACCTGACCTTTTCCGTTTGCCACTACACTGTATTCCGTTTTAATAAGCCACTGGGCTCCCACCTGACGCCAGCTTCGGTAGTCCACTTTAGAGCTTGAACGTTCCATTTTTTCCAGCTCTTCAAACACCGGCTCTTGAAGGGGAGAAAACCATTCGGAAAGTATCAAATCCTTTTTCAGAATCTTTTTCGCTTCCTTGGCAATCCCCATGACATCCACACCCTTCACAACAAAGTCAGCAATCGCCAAAGTAATTTTTTTCTGTGTTGCCAGCTCCAGATCAATACGGACCTTAGGACTTGCTGAAACAGCATGAACCTGGAACAACACGAAAACTATTAAAACCAGAGGTACATAGAAACCGGGTTTACTCGTCTTTAGGAACATATTTAAAATATATATTTATATGAAGGTTAGACATCTTTAACTCCTTGGGGAACTCAGGGAAGGGCACCGAATCCAGCACCGCCCTGACGGCCAGTGTATCCAAGGCCTCTATTCCGGAGCTTTTTTTGACAAAAGGCTTATCAACATTTCCACGGGGGAAAATAAAAAAAGACACCACCGTTTCCTGATTATGTTCTTCGGCTAAAGGTTCCCGCCAGTTTTTATAAATTCTTTCCTGAATCATGCCCACATACAAAGATTGCATATCTGCGCCGGGCACACCCTCTTTTTCCGTAAACACATAAGAGTCTCCTGTCCCCGATTCAGATGGGGTATGGGAAGTTTTGGGTAAGGTACGCAGTTTACTCTGAAAGCTGGAAGAGTCGAGCTTGGCACTAGAGACTTCCACTTTCACGGGTTCTGAGTCCACCGAAAACGAACCTAACTTCTCCACAATGGAATCGAAGGATTCGCTGCTCTTCTGCGTGCTTTGCAGAGGCTTTACCGCTTCCACCTGGAGAACAGGTGTCGCGTCCAACTTAGCCAAATGTTGCAATTCCTTCAACAAATCCACTTCAGGAGCTTGAGGTTTTTCAGGCACACCTTGTTCGGGTTCCTGTTTTTGCGGGTTCTCGCCAGAAAATTCTTTTTGTGGTGTTTCGAGAAGGCTTTCTTCCATTTTAAGATTTTCAAAATCCCTCAAAATATCTTCCTGCAGAGGAACAGGTGCAACAAACTTTACGTCATCCACCTTTTTATTTTTCAAAGCTTCCAATTCCCTAAAAGTCTCCCCACTAACAGATTCATTTTTTATTGGCTTACTAGCAAGGGGTTTCTGCTTAGGCCTTTCCAGCCGTGCCAACTGGTCCAGCTCTTCCACCATATTTTTCTTCGGCAGAATAGCCATTTTTGTTTCCAGCTTACTCAACTCTGCCAGAATCCCTTTCGACTTGGGAGCCTCTTTCACCGCAGTAGGTTTGGCAACCGCTGTTTTCGTTAAGGCCGGAACCTTTGGACTCAACTTCTTAGACTTGGGCTTTTCAACTTCTACAGGGGGTTTCGAACGTTTTGGCGCAGCCGACTTAGACCCCGTCTGCTCACTGACCAGATTCACCATAAATGCAGGGACTATAACTTTCTCAGAAAGACTGGGCTTGGGAAGAAACAAAACAGCGGTCAAAAGCAAAAGATGCCCAAAAACAGAAAACACAAGCATCTGGTTAAAGTCGATAGACGGGGAAAGCTGGACTCTCATGACTGTGAAGGTTCTGTCACCATCCCAATATTTTGTACTCCGGCCTGCTTAACCGTAGATAAGACATGCATGACAAAACCATAGTCCAGCGTTTTGTCTGCCCGGAGATAAACTCCGCCGTCCTTATTAGCTTCAATATACTGCTCAGCCTTACGGCTTAACCCCATCAGGTTCGTCAGTTCTTCCTGCTTCCAAAATATTTTTTTGCTGCTCTTTATGGTAATGGTAGGGATTTCTTTAATGCTGATCGGGGCGATCGATTCTTTAGGAAGCTGGACTTCCATTCCATGTTGCATGAGTGGTGCTGTTATCATGAAAATAACCAGCAACACCAGCATGACATCCACAAAGGGCGTCACGTTAATCTCTGCCAGAAATGGTCTTCGTTGCTTTAACATAAATGTTTTATTTCAGGACCGGGAAAAGATCCGGTCACGATAGATCGAAAGATTTTTCTTCCACCGGCTCCCGCACGAAATTTTTTTCCGCCATGTATGCAAAGTCCAGCGAAAAATCATCCATAACAGATGTAAAGAGCGAGATTTTATTATTAAAGTAATTGAAGAAAATAACCGCCGGAATTGCCGCCACCAGCCCCGCAGCGGTCGCAATGAGCGCCTCTGCGATCCCTGGAGCCACACCTCCTATACTGGCCGTACCTTGCAATCCAATGGATCTGAAAGAATGCATGATCCCCCAAACCGTCCCGAACAAACCAATAAAAGGTGTCGTGCTGCCCGTTGTCGCGAGAAAGTCCAATCGGTGCGACAGCCGTCCCACTTCCAGATTGATGGCTTTATTGAGGGCAAGACTGATGCCCTTCAAGTCTCTGGGGGTCACCTTCTCCCCTCCAGTAGCTGGGGGTTCCCCGCGTTTTTTACGCTCTTCCTTGGCCATCTCCTGAAAAACATAAAGTTCTCGATAACCCGTCAGGAATACCCGAGACAATGGGCTGACTCGTAACTCTTTAGCAAAGTTGTAAATATGGGTCAGGTTTTCTGTCTTCGAAAAGGTCTCCAGAAATCGACCGTCTTCACTTTTCGCCTTGCGATAGGTGCTGAACTTGTTACAAATAATTGCCCAGGACACAACTGAAAATATCAGGAGTAATAATAGAACTCCCTTGGCCATAGGACTCGACTGCATGACCAGCTCAACAAAACTTAATGGATTATCAGAAATTACATTTTGCACACAGAACCTCTTCGTGGATAAAGTGAGGCCCAAAGGCAGGACGCCAGAAGGTATAAGTTTTTATTTACTTCTAATTAAATCAACACTTTACTTTAATTAAAACCCCGGTTTAAGTCAAATATTATTGATGCAAAAAAAGACTGGGGGAGTACAACCAAGGTAAATTCAAACAGGTTGAAGGGAAACAATGATTTTTCTATTTACCCAATCATTTCTTCGCGCGTTCTAAATACTCTCTCGACGTGGTAGAAACACGCACCACTTCACCTATCTGAATAAAATTCGGCACCGTCACAACCAGACCGGTTTCAAGTGTTGCTGGTTTTCCCGATCCAGAAGCAGTAGCTCCTTTCAAAGGAGGTTCGGTATCAGTCACAGCGAGTTCCACTGCTTCGGGGAAAGACACACCAATGGGGTTGTCGTCACAAAACTCAATCTTCACCTTGGCGTTGGGCAAAAGAAATGCCTTGTCATTGCCAATGACTTTTTCATCAAGAAACGTTTGCTCATAAGTTTCGCAGTTCATAAAGCATAAACCCGCAGGGTCATCGTATAGATATTCCATCTCTATCTGTTCCATTTCGGCGCGCTCTACCGATTCATCGGAACGGAACTTCATTTCTGTTTGCGTTCCGTCCTTTAGTTTTCTAAGCTTGGCCTGCATGGATGCCTGTCCTTTTCCTGGAGTGCGATGTTCGGTCACCATGACACGATATAAATCACCCTTAACCTTGATCACATAGCCAACACGAAGCCCATTACCTTTAACAAAAGCAACCATTCGACAAATTCCCCAAATTTATTGATTAATTTAAGCAGGATAAAACGAGTTTTTCACCCATAGATTCGATGATTATCATGGAGCAGATGACAAGAATCAAGGAAAATCCCGAACATACTGGAAAGTCTCAGGAGAGTTAACAGGATGAAATGTCCATTATGCAGTTTTTTAGCCCATTACCTGACTTCTGGGGAGGACCGGGAATACTGGCTCTGCTCAAAATGTCGAGCCATATTCGTTCCATCAAGCTTCCACATTTCTCAAGATGAAGAGGTCAGGCGCTATCTGGAGCATGAAAATAGCCTTGAGAGCGAAGGCTATGTGCAGATGTTTCAGAAAAAAATTGATATTCTTCAAGCCTACGAAATTAAATCGGCTCTGGATTATGGCTGTGGGTATGAGCCTGTCCTGAAAGTTCTGCTAGAGAGAGAGGGAATCAAAGCCGACGGATATGATCCTAACTTTTTTCCTGACACCCCTCTGGACAAACTATACGACCTTGTCATCTCCACAGAAACCTTTGAGCACTTTAGAAAGCCGGCCGAAGAAATCCCGCGCATTACTGATCGGGTAGCACCAGGAGGCATTCTCGCAATCATGACCCGGTTTTATCCGGCCAAAGACTTTGCAGACTGGTATTATAAACGTGACCCCACCCACATCATTTTCTACTGTTCAGAGACCTTCCAATGGCTGGCGGAAAATACGGGATTTAAATTGGTCTTCAACAATGAGCACGATTTTGTGGTATTAAGAAAGTCAAACCAACCTTGAAAACTTAATAGGTCGGATTCAATTTTTATTCAATCAGCATAAAAAATATAGGAAGAAGAATTATGGCGGGAGAATATATTTTCACCATGCAGGACCTGATCAAACGTTATGGACGAAATGAGGTCCTGAATGGCATCAACCTTAGCTTTTATCACGGTGCCAAGATTGGCATCGTCGGAGAAAACGGATCGGGTAAATCAACCGTCCTTAAAATCATGGCGGGTGAAGATCAAGAGTTTGAAGGCCGCGCCGCCCCCTTAAAGGGAACCACCATCGGGTTCCTGCCTCAAGAACCGGTTCTGGACGACGAAAAAACTGTCCGGGAAAATGTGGAACAGGCATTTGGGGAAATTAAGGCAATGATTGAAGAATTCAATCAAGTAAGCGCAAAAATGGCCGAACCCATGTCGGACGACGAAATGGAAAAGGCTCTGGAAAAAATGGGCCGACTTCAAGATCAAATTGATGCCGCAGATGGATGGGAACTGGACCGGCAGGTAGAAGTGGCTATGGATGCTCTAGTGCTTC
>Ga0233434_1001771_pt1 | contig 20330 bp, 19 predicted proteins | sample SI_122_August201_4_FD_182738 | JGI IMG/M metagenome (GOLD analysis project Ga0233434, IMG submission 182738) | Seawater microbial communities from Saanich Inlet, British Columbia, Canada - SI_122_August2016_120_MG | ecosystem: Environmental > Aquatic > Marine > Inlet | place: Canada: British... | reverse complement strand
TAAGATTCATATGGTAGTAGTGTGTCTAATAAAGAGATTTAGAGTAAAAAAAATGAATCAATATAGATAATCAAAAGACAGATATTTTAATTACTTAGATTCTTGTAGTGGAAGCAAGGTTAAGTTTGGTAAGGCTGGCTATTGTTTAAAAAAAGGTCTAGATAGTTTTAGAGGCATAATATCATGATAATATGTTGTTATGTCAGTAAAAAACAAATATGTAATTCGTTCACGTATTTCTAAGGCTAAATTTAGACAGATAATTTTACTGTTTTCTGAGGATTTGAGTGCAACTTAAATCTCTCATTTAACAGGATTAAGTAGACAAACAATTAATAAGTATTAGATCAAGAGTCTTGAAGTCGATGAAAGTTATTTTGGTGCACGGCGCGTCCGCGGAAAACGCGGCCGTGACGCCCTAGGAAATTCCCATATTAATGGAATTGAATCATTTTGGGGTTACGCTAAAAATAGATTAGTAAAGTTTAAAGGAATGGATAAAAGTATGTTTAATTTACACTTAAAAGAATGCGAATTTAGATTCAATATTACAAGCAAAATCTTTACAAAATTTTGCTTGTAATATTCAGAAAAGAGTCGCTTAAGTTGTCTTGAACCCTAATTAATATTACGAATAATGTACCTCTTATGAATCGGTCTAATAAAATTTATATTGCAGGCTTTAATGGCATGGTTGGTTCCGCAATTGTTAGAAAGTTACGTAAAAAAGGTTTTTCCAATATTATCACACGTTCAAGTGCAGAGTTAGATCTTACTAATCAACAAGATACACATAGTTTTTTGAAAGAAGAAAAGCCAGATTATGTCATTATAGCTGCTGCCAAGGTTGGCGGTATTTATGCAAATAATATGCACTCTGCAGAGTTTATTTATCAAAATTTAATGATAGAAGCGAATCTTATCCATGGTTCATATTTAGCAAAAGTTGATAAATTATTATTTTTGGGAAGTTCATGCATTTATCCTAAAGAATCATCGCAACCAATAAAAGAAGAGTATTTATTAAGTGGTTTCTTAGAAGAGACTAACGAACCTTATGCGATTTCAAAGATTGCAGGCATTAAGCTCTGTGAATCATATAATCGACAGTATGGCACAGATTATAGAAGCTTAATGCCAACTAATCTTTATGGTCCTAACGATAACTTTCATCCTGAAAATAGTCATGTTATACCAGCATTAATCAGAAAATTTCATGAGGCTAAGATTGAAAATAAGCCTTTTGTTAAAATTTGGGGTAGTGGTAAGCCAATGCGTGAATTTCTCCATGTGGATGATATGGCAGATGCATCAATTCATGTTATAGGTATTGATAAAAAAATATTAGAAAAAGCAATAAAGCCGATGTTATCCCATATCAATATTGGTACTGGAACGGATATTTCAATAAAAGATGTTGCTTTAATAATTAAAGATATTGTTAAATTTGACGGAGGAATCGTTTTTAATACCAATATGCCAGATGGAACTAAAAGAAAGCTACTTGATGTTTCCAAAATGAAAAACCTAGGTTGGAGTTCAAAAATTTCTTTAAAAGAAGGTATTGGAGAGACTTATGAATGGTTTTTAAAGAATATTAAGACTATAAGAGGTTAAATAAAATGATAGAGTTGTATTATTTGGCAATAATTATAGCTGCATTTAGTGTTATCCAGTCTATTTTTGGAGTTGGGTTGCTGTTATTTGGAACACCAACTTTATTATTGTTAGGGTATTCATACAGTGAAACACTTTGGTTATTACTGCCTTGCTCTGTAACGATATCATTGATTCAAGTTATAAGTAACTACAATTTAATCGAAGCAAAAAGAAGAGCTGTTTATCTTGTAGTGCCAACATTAATAATAGGATTGGCACTTGTTATAAATTATGCAAATGGTATTGATATCACTAGAATAGTCGGAGTTTTGTTATTGTTAATTGGAACTATTAAACTTTCTAAAAGTTTGCAAAATTTTTTATCATCAATGGCAAAAAAATATATCCATACATATTACATTGTTATAGGTATAGTTCATGGCATATCAAACATGGGTGGAGGGCCTTTGTCGATACTAATGTCAACAATTTTTTCAAAAAAAGAAATTATCCGTGCAAATATTGCGTTTATTTATTTAATACTTGCTGTATTTCAATTGTTGGTTTTGTCTATAATGAGTAGCGAAAATACAAGGATTGATTTTGTGCTTTTAATGCCGGTTTCATTAGCTTCATATTTTTTTTGTAGTAAATACATATCATTAAAAGTCAATGATAAAAAGTACACCCTTGTTTTGAATTTAATGATATTAATTTATGGGATACTAGCAATTATAAAATAAGGTTTTATTAGAAATGAATACTAAAATATTGGCAACATTAGGGCCATCATCTTTAAATAGCGATATAGTAAAAGAACTGACAAAAAAAGGTGTAGATTTACTTAGAATTAATCTTTCACACACTAAATTGGAGGATGTAAAAAATATAATAGAAAAAATTCAATCTTGGACAGATGTGCCAGTGTGCCTAGATAGTGAAGGGGCACAAATAAGAAATCAAGATATGGTTTCGGAGTCTGTTGTTTTTAAAGAAGGTGATATTGTTAAAATACACCATACTACTGTTGTAGGAGATAGCCATAACATATCATTTACACCTGAAAACGTATCACAACAATTAAAGGCTGGTGATGAGATAAGAGTTGACTTTAATGCTGTTTGTTTTCATATTGCAGAAGTAAAGGATAACTTTTTATTGGCAAAAGTTAAAAGTGGCGGTATTGTGGGCAGTAATAAGGCAGCGGATACTGATACAGATATTAAGTTAAGTGCAGTCACCCCAAAGGATGAAGAGGCTTTTAGAATAGGTTTAAGTATGGGGATTTGTAATTTTTCTTTGTCATTTACAAATTCAGCCGATGATGTTCTGAAAGTTAGAAAAATAATAGGCAATGATTCTAATCTTATTTCAAAAATTGAGAGCATTAAAGGGGTGTTGAATCTTGGAGAAATATTACCAGTTGTTAATCAGATTTTGATAGACAGAGGTGACTTGTCGCGAGAGGTACCTATTGAAAAAATACCATTTATTCAACGTCGAATAATATCTTTTGCTAGATCAAAAGATACGCCTGTATATGTTGCAACAAATTTACTAGAGTCTATGATTAAGTCTGCTTCACCTACTAGGGCAGAAGCCAATGATGTAGCAAGCACATTATTAATGGGTGCAAGTGGGCTGGTATTGGCTGCTGAGACAGCCATTGGTGATTATCCAGTTGCTGCTGTAGGTATGATTAATTTAATAGTAAAGCAGTATGACAGGTGGACCACTGAGTCATCTTTTAATGATATTATTTTTCAAGATAATTAACTTTGATTTACGATAGTTTTAATATTCTGTGGTTGACTGGAATGTCTGGATCTGGTAAATCCACACTTGCATCTCATATTGAAATATTTTGTAAGAAAAATAAATTTAAAGTTTACACAATAGATGGTGATAAGGTCCGTGACAAGGATATGGAGAAGTTAGGGTTTGGCTATAAAGACGTTCTTAAGAATAACTTGCGTATAGCTGAATTGTGTTTAGATTTAAAGGATAGGGGTTTTAATGTAGTACTTGTTCCGGTAATAAGCCCATATGAGGAAATACGTAATAAAATAAGATCAATATTAGAACCGAATTTACATTTAGTTTATGTGAAGGCTGATATTGATAGTTTAAAGAAAAGAGATACGAAGGGATTATATGCGGCATCAGATAAGGGCGAAATTAATGACCTTATTGGATATTCTGAGATAAATCCATATGATGAACCTAGGAATGCAGAAATTATTGTTGATACAGGTATGGGGAAATCATTAGAATCATCTAAAAATAAGGTTTTAAATTATATAGAAAAACACATATGTGTATAAAAAAAGCATTAATTACAGGTATTACCGGGCAAGATGGTGCGTATTTAGCTGAACTTCTTCTAAGCAAGGGTTACCAGGTCCATGGCATTAAACGTCGCTCTAGTTCTTTTAATACAGAGCGTATTGACCACTTGTATACTGATCAGCATGATATTGATAAAAATGCTCCACACCTGACATTACATTATGGTGATCTAGCAGACTCTATGAGCTTGGTGCGTATCATTCAGCAAATCCAGCCAGATGAAATATACAATCTTGGTGCTCAATCGCATGTGGCCGTATCTTTTGAAACTCCAGAATATACTGCTGATACAGTTGGTCTAGGGGCATTACGTATTCTTGAGGCAATCCGTATTTTAGGCTTGGAGAAAAAGACCAGATTTTACCAAGCATCTACTTCAGAGCTTTATGGTAAGGTGCAACAAACCCCACAAACTGAGACCACTCCTTTTTATCCAAGAAGTCCATATGCAGCTGCTAAGCTCTATGCTTATTGGATAACCATTAACTACCGTGAAGCATATGGCATCTATGCCTGTAACGGCATACTTTTTAACCATGAAAGCCCCATTCGCGGTGAAACCTTTGTTACTAGAAAAATCACCCGTGCATTAGCTAGAATAAAACTAGGATTGCAAGAGTGTCTCTATCTTGGCAATATGGATGCAAAAAGAGACTGGGGTCATGCTAAAGATTATGTAGAAATGCAATGGCTCATGCTACAACAAGAGCAACCAGAAGACTACACAATTTCTACAGGAGAGCAGCATACAGTTAGAGAGTTTGTAGAGGTAGCTGCAAAAGAGTTAGGGATAGATATTAAGTGGCAGGGAAACGGCGTGAACGAGAAAGGCAGATGGCAAGATAAGGTAATTGTCTCTGTTGATCCACGCTATTTCCGACCTACAGAGGTAGAAACACTACTAGGCGATTCAACTAAAGCCAAAGACAAGTTAGGCTGGTCTCCAAAAATAACCTTCAAGGATTTAGTTAAAGAGATGGTAGAGGCAGACTTAAAAGAGGCAGAACGTGACCACTTATGTCAAGTAAGAGGTTATTCAACTTACAATTATCATGAGTAAAATAAAATGTTAAATGGAAAATCAATATTAATTACTGGCGGTACAGGGTCTTTTGGTCATCAATATGTATCGACTTTATTGGAAAAGTACAGCCTTAAGCGATTAGTTATTTTCTCTCGTGATGAGCTTAAACAGTATGACATGGAGATGAAATTCAAGAATCATAAAGACTATGATTTGAAAGTTTTACGTTTTTTTATTGGAGATGTTAGAGACGGGCCAAGATTAAAAGAAGCAATGAGTGATATTGATATAGTTATTCATGCGGCCGCATTAAAACAGGTACCTGCAGCAGAGTACAACCCTATGGAATGTATCAAAACCAATATTCATGGTGCTGAGAATGTAATACAAGCAGCACTTGATAATAATGTGGACAAGGTTATAGCTTTGTCGACAGACAAGGCTGCAAATCCTATTAACCTATATGGCGCAACTAAACTGGCGTCTGATAAGCTGTTTGTAGCAGCAAACAACATGTCTGGAGGTAGGACAAAATTTTCTGTAGTACGTTATGGAAATGTAGTGGGGTCGCGCGGTTCCGTTGTACCTCTCTTTGATAAATTAATTAATGAGGGAGCGAGAGAATTACCTATAACACACAGTGAAATGACCCGTTTTTGGATTGGCTTACAAGAGGGGGTTGATTTTGTTCTTAAGTGCATGGAGAGAATGCAAGGTGGGGAGATATTTGTGCCAAAAATCCCCTCTGTGCGCATTGTTGATCTAGCAAGGGCAATGGCGCCAAATTTACCTGTGAAAATAATTGGCATACGGCCAGGGGAGAAATTACACGAAGTTATGTGCCCTGCTGATGATTCGCATTTAACAGTTGAGTTTGATAATCATTTTATTGTCACCCCTAGTATTAGTTTTTTTTCACGCCACAATGATTTCACATCAAATCTACTTGGCGAGCTAGGAGCAGTGGTTAAACAGGGGACGGAATATAATTCTGGAACTAACCCGTATTTTCTAACTATAGATCAAATTAAAGAATATAACCGTAGCATAAATAGGAGTATATTTTGAAGGTATTACTAGTTGCACCATATAGGCCAAATTTAAATCCTGGAACAAATAGACAAGATATTGTTCCATCTGAAGCACTTTTGATTTTGTATGCAGTTTTAAGGGATGCAGGACATTCACCCATCATGCATAATTATACAACAAATGTTACAGAGTCTATGGAAGACCCTGCTCAATATTCTTACGATCATATAATTAATGTGATTAAAAAAGAACGCCCCCAGCTTGTCGGAATATCATTTTTGTTCGGTGGAGATTTTACTTATGCATATCAGTTGGCTAAGGTTATAAAGAAACATTCGCCAAATATTAAGATTATTACTGGAGGTATACATCCTACAACGTTTCCACGTGAAATATTGTCAAATGCATATGAGTTTGATTATATTGTTATAGGCGAGGGAGAGAATCAAATTGTAGAGTTAGCTAATCGTATGGAAAGCTCTAGTTTAGGAAACCTTGAAGAAATAGCTGGTTTTGCATTTAGGGATAGTGATGGATTGGTAAAAGTTAATGAAAAAAGAGAGTTGGTAAATTATGATGGCTTGCCATCACCAGCATGGGATATGCTTGATTTTTCAAATTATGAAATAGATTTAAGTAACTATTACAACCCAAAAAAACATTTAATAAAAAATAAGGTTAATGTTTTTTCAGAGCGAGGATGCCCATTTAAATGTAGATTCTGTGATCTTTACATGATGCAAGGTAGAAAGTTAAGGCGTTTAACTACTGATAAGTTTATGGGTGAGTTAGAATATCTGGCTAATATTCGAGGGCTAAGATATTTTAGTTTTCAGGATGATAATTTTATTGTAGATAATAAACATGTAATTAATATATGTAATGAAATTGTAAGAAGAGGGATTGATATACAGTTTGATATAGCAGGTGGATACGTAAATAGTTATAATGATGATGTAGTGGATGCACTTGTAGCAGCAGGAATGGTTTCTACTATATTGAATATAGAGCATGGTTCACAGTATATTAGAGACGAAATTATAAAAAAATCACTTAAACCAGAAAAAATAAATTCAGTTGTGGAAAGCTTAAGAAGATATAAAGTGCAGGTTGGTACAAATTGGATAATGGGATTTCCAGAAGACACTAATGAGACACTACAAGAGACATATGATTTAATTAATTCCATCAAACCAGATCGAGCTGCTGTTGGGACATTGATACCATTTCCAGGTACGCCTATATTTGACCAATGTGTAAGCGATGATTTGTTTGTTGAAAAGTTTGATATTAAAGAAATGTGGAAAACACCATTTAGACCACATCAAGAAGGCTCAGTGATAAAACCATACAACATGTCTCTTGATGATCTTAAAGTATGGAGGGAAAAGTTTTATAACATTAAGTATAAATATTTTGGACACTCCCATAAAGGGTTATTTAAGTTGCCAAATGGCTATACTCGATGCGACGATGGAATTGTTAGATCTATAAATCATGATCCTGATAAGTACCTAGGGCAATGGAATGGTCGTGGGCGCACATTATCAGATGATATATAGTATTTGTGCCTAGTAAGTTGTGAACATAAAATCACGAGTGATTTTTGGAGACATGTCTACTGTTAGGGAGTATGGTATAGAGTCCTTGGAGGAGAATTACTTCTGGCCTGTTTCGGGGGTAGAATTCGAAGACTTTATAAAATGCATGCATAATACTTATGTTGAATTAACTCTAAAGATAGAGGATGAGCATTTATACGATATTGCTCTTATTGAATTATCTTTTGTTGCTAATTTAATGCAAATATTTCACTATAACTATGTAAAAGAATATGCAAAAATTAATAATATAAAATTGTTAACTGCCGCTGATTCTGAGTCAGACAATAATCCAGATTGGACTGCATTAGGAGGGTTTTATTCGAATATAGAATTCCCATATGGAAAAATTAGAAGACTATTTAGGAGGTTGGTAAAAAATATTTATTTTAATAAGCACCTACCAATAGTAAAAATTATCAAAGGTTTGTTTTGTAAAAATAATGTTATTAGTATAGGTAGTAAGAATTTTTGCAAACATGAGTTTATCCATAATAGAGATAAATTTTTTAGTCACTATGATTGGATAGACTTGCTAAATACAGAAGGCGAAAGTATTGATAAAAATGTTTTTTTTAAGGAAAATATCATAACACCCTTTCTATCGACTATAAAATCAAGCGGTAATTTTTTTGTTAAGAATGTTGATTTTTTAGAAATAGAAAAAGCTTGGTCTCAAAGGTTTTATGATTTATCAGTACTGTATTTTGGATTGATTAATAATAAATCTAAAATTAAAACATTGCTTGTATCGGACATGTCAAAGGTGCCAGTTAAGGTAATTACAATGGCTTATCAAAGAAAAAAAACAGATGTTTATTGTTTTCATCATGGTAATGATGCTTGTTATTCTGTTGGCCATATTGGGTTTGAAAAATCAATCGCTCATTGTAAAAAGTTTGTAACACCTACTAATGGAATAAGGGATAAGTACAAAGAAGCATACGCAAATTCACTAATTGTAAAAAAACAAAAACCTGAATATATTTCAATTAATTCAAACTATTACACAGAGTTGTTTTCAAAATATAGTTTACATAATAATGTACCAATTAAAAAAATTATGTTGATAGGGTTTCCATTAAATTCAATTAGGTATCCTTATGAAAATAATTTATTTTTTTATAAGATGGTAAGTCTAGAGTTTAGATTAATTATTGCACTTAAGAAGGCTGGGTATTATTTAATATACAAAGCACATCCAGACAGGTTGCATGAAGTTCGAGGTGTATTTAATGATTATGTAGATGAGTACATCTCTCAACCATTTGAAGCTGTATGGCAAAAAGCAGATCTTTTATTATTTACATATACATCAACATCAACTTTTGGGTATGCATTAACTACTAATTTACCGATAATATTAGTTGATAGTGCCAAGAAATACAGGAAGCCTGATGATTACAAGTTAATGCAAAGCAGAGTTAATATTTTGAATGCAAAAGAAGATACTCATATGAAGATTCAGTTTAATGAAAAATCTCTGATTAATATGATTTCTAATGAAAATGTATATAAGAATTTTGATTTTTCATATGTTGACCAAATCTTTGGAAAACAATAAGATAAATTTAAGGAATGGATATGCACAATAAAGACGAGCGTCAGATTGAGACGGAACAGGAAGAATTCTGGCTAGGTGACTTTGGCGATAAATATATTGATAGAAATAGAAATAAAGAATTGTTAGCATCAAATATTTCATTGTTTAAATCAATACTATCGAGAACAGGAAAAATTTACTCAGTATTGGAATTTGGTTGTAATATTGGAATGAATTTAAAATCTATAAAATCTTTGTTACCAGAGGTAAAACTTGTAGGCATAGAGATCAATAAAAAAGCAGTAGATGAACTTAGAAGTTCGGGAATCGCTAAAGTAATTCATGGTTCTGTGTTAGACGTTGAAATTGACAGAAGTTTTGATTTAACTTTGGTTAAAACTGTACTAATTCATATAAATCCAGAAAAGTTAGACAAAGTTTATTCTAGGTTGTATGAATTTTCAGATAAGTATATTTGTATTGCAGAATATTATAACCCATTACCGGTAGAGATAAATTATAGGGGTCATAATGATAAGCTTTTTAAGCGAGATTTTGCAGGAGAGTTAATGAAAAAATATCCAGATCTTGAACTTGTTGATTATGGTTTTATTTATCATAATGATCCAATTTTCCCACAAGATGATATAAATTGGTTTCTTTTAAAGAAAAAATAGCTCTAATATTTTTTCAAGAATTATCACTATGAATATTGCCGTAATTCCAGCTAGGGGAGGAAGTAAGAGAATACCCAAGAAAAATATTAAAGATTTTTTAGGTAAGCCAATCATATTTTATCCAATCAAAGCAGCCATAGAGTCACGATTATTTGACAAAGTAATTGTATCAACCGATGATAATGAAATTAAAAAAATTGCTGAAGATTTTGGCGCAGTTGTTCCATTTATCAGACCTGATGAATTATCAGACGATGTTACAGGCACAGTTGCAGTTACAAGGCACGCAGTGCAATGGTGCATAGATAATGGGTATGTATTAGAGTACGTGTGTTGTATTTATCCAACTTCACCTTTGATACAGTTAGATTATTTAAAAAAAGGATATGAACTTTTAAGAGGCAGTAATAAATTATTTGCATTTTCAGTAACAAGCTTTTCTTATCCAATCCAAAGGGCTTTAAGAATCGAAAATAATAATATTGAGATGTATTACCCAGAGAATTATTTTTCACGCTCTCAAGACCTAGAAGAAAGTTATCATGATGCTGGTCAATTTTACTGGGGTACTGCTAATGCTTTCCTAGATCAAAAAAACCTTTTTTCTGATACGTCTATCCCCATAATTCTACCGCGCTATATAGTGCAAGATATTGATACATTAGAGGATTGGGATAGAGCAGAACTAATGTATAAGGTGTTATATAGACAATGAAAATAGGAATTACAGGAGCAAGTGGTATGCTTGGCACGGCTTTGATTGATAGGCTTTATTTAGAGCATAAAATTTATGCTACAAGCAGAAAAATAGGGATAAAAAAAGATCGTGTAAGATGGGATTGTTTTGATTTGTTGGATGTTAAGGCATTGCACAGCTGGCTAGAAGTTAATGACTTAGACATTGTCATTCACTGTGCAGCAATTGTCAATATTAATCAATGTGAAAAAACCCCAGATGTTGCGAAAGATTTACATTATAAAACAACTAAGATAATTGCTGAGTGTCTTCAAAAAAATGGTGGACGGTTAATATATATATCTACAGACCATTTATTTGACGGGAAGAAGAGTGGTTTATATACAGAGAAAGACAGGGTCAATCCACTAAATATTTATGCTCAAACAAAATTAGAAGGTGAAAAATCAGTATTAAGCATAAAAGATAGTTTAATTTTGCGTACTAGTATTATAGGGTGGAGTAGAGGTGAAAAACTCTCATTCGCAGAATGGATAGTAAAAGGCCTAGTTGAAAAAACAAGACTGAATTTGTTTGATGACGTATTTTTTTCACCTTTACATGTTAGTGACTTATCTGATATAGTTTCTGAACTTATAAAAAAGCAAGTAATAGGGCTGTATAACGCAACTAGTTCAAACTCACTCTCTAAATATGATTTTGGATTGATGACAGCAAATATCTTTGGTTTAAAAAGTAATAATATTGTAAAAAGTACCATTCAGGAAAAAAAAATAACCGTAGACAGGCCTCTTAATATGGGTCTTTCTAGTAGGAAATTATCATCCATTATCAATAAGAAAATACCCACACCAAAAGATAGTGTAAGGTTGTTAAAGCAACAGTACGATAATGGATGGCTTTCGTCAATTAAAGGACGTCCTCTACAGAAAGATTATCATTTTTGGGAGTAATTTTTGTGAATAGAATAGTAAAAATAGACAATAAGATGATAGGATATGATCACCCCACATACTTTGTAGCGGATGTGGCTGCTAATCATGATGGCAGTCTTGATCGTGCTAAAGAATTAATTCATCTTTGTGCAGAAGCTGGTGCAGATGCAGTAAAGTTTCAACATTTTCAGGCAAATACAATTGTTAGTGATTATGGCTTTAAAAATTTAGGTAGTCAGCAATCACATCAATCACAATGGGATAAAAGTGTATTTGAAGTCTATCAAGATGCATCATTAAAATTAGACTGGACATCAATACTTAAAGAGACATGTGACCAAGCCGGTATTTCTTTTTTTACTTCTCCATATTCATTTGAATTAGTAGATGCTGTTGATGAATTTGTCCCTGCATTTAAAATAGGTTCTGGTGATATTACTTGGTTAGAGATAATAAAGAAGATGGGTGAGAAGAAAAAGCCTCTCTTATTAGCAACTGGAGCATCTAGCTTAGACGAGGTTTGTAAGGCAATGGATGTTGCACTTACTCAAACAAAAGATATTATCTTGATGCAATGTAATACTAATTACACAGCATCTTTGGAAAATTTTAAATACATTAATCTTAATGTATTAAAAACCTATCATAATATGTATCCAGAGGTAATATTAGGTCTTTCAGATCATACGCCTGGTCATGCCACAGTCCTTGGTTCTGTAGCATTAGGCGCAAGAGTTATTGAAAAACACTTTACAGATGATATAAGGAGAAGAGGCCCAGACCATAAATTTTCCATGAATCCAAAATCTTGGCGAGAGATGGTAGATAGGACAAGAGAGTTAGAGATGTCACTCGGAACGACAGTTAAAAAAGTAGAGAATAATGAAAAAGAAACTATAGTATTACAACGTCGAGCAATTCGTGCAAAACAGAGTATACGATTAGGGGAAATACTAAGTAGAGAAAGTATTGAAGTGCTTCGCCCATGTCCAAGAGATGCATTACCACCTTACGAAATACAGAATATTATCGGAAAAACTATTATTAATGATATATCTGCAGGAGAATACGTCCGTTGGTCAGATTTAAAGTAGCTATCGTTATTCCTGCTTACAATGAAGAGAATACAATTAGCCAGGTAGTAAAAATGGTGATGCAGTACGGAGATGCAATTGTAGTTAATGATGCATCTTTAGACCTTACAAAGGAGAATGCGTTACAGGCAGGTGCAATTGTAGTAAGCCACTTAACAAACCAAGGTTATGATCAGGCATTAAATATTGGTTTTATAGAGGCAGATAAGCGTAACTATGATGCAATTATTACTTTTGATGCCGATGGACAGCATAGCAATGAAATGTTGGCAGAGTATATAAAATATCTGGAGAATGGAAAGGATTTAGTGCTGGGTATTCGATCGAAACCATCCAGAATTGCAGAATTGTTATTTATGACCTATGCTAGAATCAAATTCAACTGGAAAGATCCACTTTGTGGAATGAAAGGTTACAGTATGAGCCTATATCGAAAACAAGGATATTTTGATTCTTATGAATCAATTGGGACAGAGTTGGCAATATTTGGATTGGTTAATAACTACTCATATATACAACTACCCGTCCCTATTATGAAGCGTCAAGATAATCCAAGGTTTCATTCAGTAATTATGTCAAATTGGTATATTGTTAAATCTTTAATAAATATGATATGGTTTCGTAACTATTGATTTTAGGATTCTGACTAATTTTTTATTATTATGCTTATGGATTTTCTGATAAAGTAATTAAAAAAAATAGTAACATTAATATACAAAGATGATGCTTATATTAAGAATATTATGGAAATTTTAGAAAATCTTTATAAGACAAAAAAAGTATATGCTTTTGAAAAATAAAATTGCAGTAATCACCGGCGCATCTCGAGGGATTGGTAAATCTATTTCATTAGCTTTTGCTCGTGAAGGGGCTTCTTTGGTCTTAATTTGCCATAAAGATATCAATAGTCTGAACGCCGTAAAGAAAGAATCAGAACTATTTGGAGTAAAGGTGTTTAATTTGATGGGCGATGTGTCATCTGAAGATTTTTGCAATAAAGTTATTAAAAAAACTGTAGATCTTTTTGGGCGTATAGATATATTGGTAAATTGTGCAGGCACAATCACACGAAATTCTGTTGAAGATATGAGTATTAAAGAATGGCATCGTGTTATTGATGTTAATCTTAATGGTGCATTATATCTATGCCGAAATTCATTACCTATTATGCGCAAACAGAAGTATGGGAAGATAATTAATGTAACTTCTCAAATGTCACATACACCACACCCAAGTGCCTCGCCAAGTTATGAGGTATCCAAGTCTGGCATGACTGCATTGACTCGACATCTGGCTCTCAAATATGCAGAATTTAATGTATGTGTTAATAATATTGCTCCAGGCTCTATAGATACAGATTTACCAAAAAGTATGTCAAAAGAAGCACGCCAAAAACTAAGAGATGCTGTACCAATGCAGAGATTAGGAGAGGCTGAAGAGGTAGCTAGTTGTGCATTGTTCTTGTCTAGTGAAATGTCAAGTTACGTTACGGGTACTACAGTTCATGTGAATGGTGGTTCTTTGATGCTTTAGAATTGACAATGTGTTTTAACTTTAAATTGAAGTATTGTAATATTTTATTAGTTTTAACTATTCAAATAGAGTGCAATAAAGGCATTACAGGTAATTAAGAAGGGATACTGAAAGATCAAATACAGATATTCTTATATATGGAGCCGCCTATTTTGATGCGCATTATTTGTTTATAGTAGTCTGATAAAATTGGGTACAAAGATAGCCTCATAATACTAAATATAAAAAGGTCAATAGTAGATATAAAATATATTTACACCAACATGATTACTTTAGTATTAAATTGACTCTTTACTGTATTTTTTAGTAAAAAAAATATGACATGGGATTAAGCTTACGTTAATGAGTAAAATTTTTGAAATTATTGCAACACATGCAAAAATACATCCTAATAAGATTGCAGTGTTTGAATATCAAGGCGACCAGTTGTCATATAAGCAGTTGGTTGCTAGTGTTAAGAATAGGTTTGAATCATTACAACATATAATCAATCCAGGTAAAAATAGGGTTGCAATTTGTCTCCATGAGGGTCTAGAAATACCAATAATTATACTGGCGTTAAATATTCTTCAAGTGCCTATCATCCCTTTAAACCCTAACCTTAAGTCAAAACAGTTAGAGAATTTATTAGATGCATGCGATGTAGATGTGATAATTACTAATGATTTAACACATGGTTTATTTAGTCATTTGTACGATTGTTACAACGTTATTGATTTAAACACATTAAATGAATCTCCAGACAATAGTAATAGTAATTCCAATATTAATATACAGGGTAATTATAAAGAGTTTCTAATAACGTTATCTTCCGGTTCTACTGGTGACCCTAAGCCTATAGTATTTTCCGAACAAAATAAAATTAATCGATCTCAGCAAGCTGTTAAATTATTTAATATTAACAACGATGATGTAGTTCTTTGTGCATCGCCTTTTTTTCACTCATTGGGTCAAAGATTGACATTGTTGCCATTACTAATTGGCGGTACGCTGGTGCAATTACCGAATTTTACTGTTAAAAAATGGGTGGATGCTGTGATTAGGCATAAGGTTACATTCACAATTCCAGTATCTACCCATTTACATGTATTGGCAGAACATCTTATAAGGTTCCCCGAAAAATTTAAATCACTCCGATCGATTGTAAGTTCATCTGCATCTATAGATGCAGATGTTAAATTAAATCTGTTTAATAAATTAAACTGTAATTTTTATGAAATGTATGGAGCATCTGAGGTTGCCACAGCAACTGTCCTGAATAAGCGCCAAGCTATAAAAAAAAATAATTCAGTTGGATTGCCATGTACAGGCGTTAAAGTTAAGGTTGTTGACCAGGATCTTATTGACTGTAAACCAATGATAACTGGAAAGATTATCGTAAAAAGCTCACTTGTAGCTTCATATTATAAATTAGAAAAAATATCAAAAAAAAGCTTTGTAAACGATTATTTTATTACCGGAGACCTTGGTTATTTAGATACAGATGGCTATCTATATTTCGTTGATCGAGAGAAAGATTTAATTATATCTGGTGGAGCTAATATATACCCATCAGATGTAGAATTTCATATTAATAATAATAGGTATGTAGATATTTGTGTAGTCATAGGTATAAAGGATTTATACCTAGGTGAGGTTGTAGTTGTGGTTATTGTATCTAAAGAAAAGGACAAAATTATGGTAGAGAGTAATATTAGATCTGTGCTTCGTCAAGAACTGTCATCTAATCAGCAGCCAGTTAAATATTTTTTTAAAGAAAGTCTTCCATATACGGCTTCTGGAAAAATAGACAGAAAATTGATTCAAAGAGAACTAAATTCGTTAGGATTAGATTTAACTAAAAAGCTTAGACAAATACAGAAAATATGAAGGATTGTAACAATGGGTAAAAAACCAAGTGATATAACTAATTATCTAAGGTTGCATTTTAACAATGAACACCTAAACAGTATAAGTGAGCAGGAGTTTTTGAACTGTAGATATTTAGATTTAGGTTACATTGACTCATTTGAAATTATTCATTTAATAGTAGATATTGAGAGGACATTCAATATAGTCATTGATCCGAGCGATACAGAAAGTGATAAGTTTAGAGTTTTTAAAGGACTTGTTGAAATTATTCAAAGTAAATTATGAATTACAACAAAGAAGATGTTGTTAAAGCCCTAATGGCTAGTGGCATTAAGTCTGGTGATACGGTATTTTTTACCACATCGTTAGGGATGGTAGGAATTCCACCAGAAGAAATTGATAACACTGAAAAATTAAATCATTTTTTTATGGATGCAATCATTGAAGTTATTAAGGATGGAAATATTATCGTGCCTACTTATTCATATACATTTGGAGGCAGTACTAAAACAGAACCAGCAATCTTTAATATTAAAAAAACAAAATCTAAAATTGGCCCATTTCCTAATTATGTATTAACAAGAGGTGACTTTGTAAGAAGCGATGACCCCTTTGTTTCAGTTGCTTGCAAAGGCCCAAATTGTAATAATCTTTTAACGGGTTTAAGTAATTCTTCTTACGGGGAAGGCTCTTTTTTTTCAAAAATGGTTAAGACTGACAATATGAAATGTTGTAGTATAGGTCTCGGTCCAAATTGGACGCCGTTCATTCATTATGCAGATTGGCTGGCAAGGGTTCCACATAGATATGATAAGAAGTTTTACGGATATATAAAGGATAAAAATAAGTTGGAGTACAAAGAGTGGATTTATAGTGTCCCCTGTTTAACTCCAGAGGCTAGATCAACTGCACATAAAGTTGGTAGGCTTGCTGAAATAGAAGGTATTTGGAATAGTTCAAAGCTTGGCAGGGCAAGAGTTTATACATCAAATTGTAAGGAATATTTTAATTTTGTGATGCAGCGTCTAAAGAAGGACCCTTGGTTGTTGGCAGAAGGACCAAAAGTTGATATTAAGTATGCTGAAGCAAAAAGAATACAAGATAAAGGAGATTCAAAAATTAACATCCCCTACAAAGTTACTAAGTATAAAACTGGTGAATGGATAGGGGGGTGGCTGGTCCCAGAAATATGGGTTTGCCATAATGCTAAATTATCAGATTCAAAAGGGAATATATTGTCTATAATACCGTACGATTACTCCTTAAGTGTAGATTGCACTGTAAATTTAAGTACATTAAAAAAACATATATCACCTAAAATAAAAAATGTGTATGCTAATCGGGATTGGGGATTTGTTTACGATAAAAATTTAAATGATAATATGTACACTGTAAAGATTGATAGTAGTTTTGGATTTGGTGAAGTGGATGTTTTTGAAAAATGTAATATGCGATACGCCATATTAAATAACAAGCCAATTAAAATTTCTATTTAGAGATGTAATTTAGAATAGCGATATTTTTGTGTATATTTTTTACAATTAAATATGATAATACGAAATACTGATGGCAGACAAATGCTACGTTGGATGGAAGATCTATGGGATTATCCGCGCTCTATAACAGGGCATGGTACTCGTTCTACATTAGAATATTTAAAAAATATTAATCCCGATTTAAATATTCATTCATTTAAATCGGGAACAAGAGTATTTGACTGGGATATTCCTGATGAATGGAATATTTATGATGCATATATTGAGCATGAATCAGGTCAAAAATTTGCAGAATTTACAAAGAATAATTTACATGTGTTGGGGTATTCTATTCCTTGTGATATACGTCTTCCTCTCTCTGAATTGTTGCCACATATTTATACTCAATCGGATCAGCCAGATGTTGTTCCTTATGTAACATCATATTATAATGATAATTGGGGTTTTTGTATGTCTGAAAAAGATAAGCAAGAGATGCCAGATGGGATGTATCATGCAGTTATAGATGCTAACAAATCTCCAGGAACTTTGGAACTTGCCGACCTGGTGATTAAGGGTGAAAGTAGTAAAGAGATCTTTTTTTCAACATATGTATGTCACCCATCTATGGCTAATAATGAATTATCGGGACCAGTACTTGCTACTGCCTTGATACAGTATATAAAATCAAAATATAAAAAATTAAAATATACATATCGATTTGTTTTTGTACCAGAAACTATAGGTTCAATTACATATTTGAGTCAACATCTTAAATACCTTCAAGATAAAGTTATTTGTGGTTTCAATCTTTCCTGTGTGGGAGATGATCGGGCGTATAGCCATATAGAATCTAGAATGGGCAATACTCTAGCTGATAATGCACTTAAATCAGCATTAATTGGTTTAGATAACGTGGTGAATTATTCATTTTTAGAAAGAGGTTCTGATGAAAGGCAATATTGTGCACCAGGAGTGGATTTACCTCTTTGTGGATTTTGTCGAACTAAATATGGAGAATATCCGGAATACCACACAAGTGCAGATAATTTTGATGTTGTTACAATAGAAGGACTTAATGGTGCATTTAATATAATGAAAACTATTATTGATGCTTTTGAAGTTGATTTATTTCCAAAGATAAATGTTAAATGTGAGCCGCAATTAAGTAAACATAATCTGCGCCATAATGTGAGCCAAAAAGGACATATGGATGATATTCATACGCGTTTAGACTTTATCGCATATGCAGACGGAGAACATAGTATTTTTGACATATCTAACAAAATTAATAAAAATCTTAAGTATGTTATTGAAGAGGCTAGAGTTTTTGACAGGCATCATTTATTGAGCACTATTTAATCCTCTAGATTTATTTGTTTTTTAAAAAAATGAGACAGAATATATGAAAATATTAATAACTGGCGGAGCGGGGTTTATAGGCAGTCATTTAGTAGATAAATTGTTAGAAATGAGCCATAAGGTTGTTGTATTAGATAATTTTAGTACTGGACGTAAGGAGAATTTAAGCCATGTAGATGGACAAATACAATTAGTAGAATGTGATTTATCGGTTAAAGGCGACTGGATTAAAGAATTTAACGGTGTTGATTGGGTCTTTCATCTTGCATCACTTGCAGATATTGTCCCTTCCATACAGAATCCAGAGTCTTATTTTCGCTCAAATGTTGATGCAACTTTCTATGTTTTAGAGGCCGCAAGGCATGCTAATGTAAAACGGTTTGTTTATTCAGCATCTTCGTCATGTTATGGTATTCCTGATCAATACCCAACTCCAGAAGAATCAGATATCCGACCACAGTACCCTTATGCTTTAGCCAAAAGAATGGGGGAAGAATTGGTTGAACACTGGGCGCAATTATATAACCTACCTGCTATATCATTACGTTTTTTTAATGTATACGGAACAAGATCAAGAACATCAGGGACTTATGGCGCAGTTTTTGGAGTATTTTTAGCGCAAAAACTTGCTAATAAACCTTATACGGTGGTGGGTGATGGCAATCAAACAAGAGACTTTACTTATGTAACCGATATTGTAAGTGCGCTTATCGCTGCTGCAGAAAGTGAAAAGACTAATAAAATATATAATGTGGGCAGTGATACCACAGTGTCAGTGAATAAAATTGTAGAATTGCTTGGTGGTGATAAAGTTAATATTCCCAAAAGACCAGGTGAACCTGATTGTACCTATGCAGACATTACAAAAATCAAAGACGAGCTTGGTTGGCGCCCCACTATTTCTATTGAGGAAGGTGTTGAAAAAATTCTTGAAAATATTGATTACTGGAAAGAGGCGACTGTATGGAATCCAGATTCTATTTCTGAAGCGACTGAAGATTGGTTTAAATACCTAAGTAATTAATAGTTTTGAAAGATACAAAAGCATTACTGCTTGCTGCTGGACTAGGTACAAGGCTTAAACCTTTCACTGATATTTGGCCAAAATGTTTAATGCCAATACGCAATCGACCGTTGTTAGAGTATTGGCTAAGTATCCTGCAAAAAATAGGTATTGACAATGTTTTAATCAACACACATTATTTATCAGAGTATGTGGAGGGTTTTATCAAGCAACCACGGTTTATAGACTGGGTAGATTCAGTTTATGAACCCAGTCTTCTTGGTACTGCAGGCACTATAAGAAAAAATATAGACTTTTGCCAGAATGATACTATTCTACTTGCACATGCTGACAATTGGACTTGTTGTGATTTTTCTGATTTTTTGGATTACCACCACAGTCAGAGACCAAAAGGTACAGTTATGACAATGATGACGTTTACCTGTCCTAATCCATCAGAATGTGGCATTGTTGAACTAGATCACGATGGTATTGTGGTTGGTTTTCATGAAAAGGTTAAAAACCCACCTAGTAATTTAGCAAATGCAGCAGTTT
>Ga0233434_1001767_pt1 | contig 20381 bp, 21 predicted proteins | sample SI_122_August201_4_FD_182738 | JGI IMG/M metagenome (GOLD analysis project Ga0233434, IMG submission 182738) | Seawater microbial communities from Saanich Inlet, British Columbia, Canada - SI_122_August2016_120_MG | ecosystem: Environmental > Aquatic > Marine > Inlet | place: Canada: British... | reverse complement strand
ATTGGAATACAAACAATTACTAAATTAACAAACATTACAGGAGGAACAAAAATTACTGATTCACAAAGTGGGTTTAGAGCATATAATAAGAAAATTTTAGAAAATATTAAACCAACAGAATCAGGTATGGGAATTTCTACAGAAATTTTAATTAAAATACAAAAAGCAGGTTATAGAATTACGGAAGTTCCCATTACAATTTTGTATGAAGGTGATACTTCAACTCACAATCCAATATCTCATGGAACATCAGTAATATTTAGTACTTTGAAATATGTAGCAATTGAACGACCTCTAACATTTTATGGTATTCCAGGATTTATTTTTCTATGTATAGGAATTATTTTTAGTATTTGGGCATTACAAATATACAGTTTACAAAAAGAATTAGTCACAAATATAATTATCATTGCAGGTGGTGGAATTATTTTAGGTACAGTTTTTATGATAACTGCTACTATTCTTCATTCAATAATTAGTGTCGTACGTGAAAAGAAATAAGTTCAATAAATTAATTTTTTTTTAGAAGAATTTTCCACCATACACTTACTGAAGAATCAATATTTTCATGACGATCTGAATCAATTTCTATAATTTTAAATTGTTCTGAAAGTACTGACTTTAAATTTTCACCTGGATAAAAATATCTAGTAATTCCTTTATGTTCATATGTATTATCACTAATTTTTTTTCCAATTTTATAATATTTATGACCTTCTTTTTTGTAGATAGTAAAAACAAAGAATTTCTTTGTATTACTTTGAATATATTTTCTAAAAATTTTGAGAGAGTATCAAGTTCAAAAAATTGTAAATCTAGATTGGAATATACAAAATCAAAGTGTTAATCAGGAAATATTAGGGATTTCATTACATTATGTTCAAATACATTTAATTTATTCAAATTCATTTGTTTTGTTTACGTTTGATTATCTCATATCTCATGGATCATCTGTAATATTTACTACTTTGAAATATGTTGCAATTGAACAACCATTGACATTTTATGGAATTCTAGGTTTTATTTTTGTATATATAGGACTTTTTTTGGATTATGGACTATACAAATTTTTTCCGAACAAGGTAAAATAATTACAAATATTGCTTTAATTGAAATAGGAGGAATAATTCTTGGTACGGTGTTCATTATTACAGCTACGTTACTACATTCTATTGTAAGTATAGTAAGAGAGAGAAATTAATCGCCAAAATTAAGAATTTTTTAGGCTCAAATTTGGGTTATAAAATATAAAAAAATTATGTGGACAGTATTCTATTAAATTCTTAATCAATGTATTTTATTTAAATTAATTAGTAGATTAAATTATTAATGAATAATTAAGAGTGTTATTATGTCTCCAAATTTTTTTATAGTTGGAGGTTCTAAATGTGGAACTACAAATATTTCATATTATCTTAATTCACATCCAAAAATATTTTTTTCAGAATTAAATGAACCCTATTATTTTTGTCAATGGGATGTACCAGAAAAATATAATCGAAGTTCAATGATTACAGATATGAAAAAATATTTAGAATTATTTAAAAATGTTAAAAATGAAAAAATAATAGGTGAAGCAAGTTCACCATATTTGAGTTGCCCACATGCAGCATTAGAAATAAAAAAAGCATTTCCAAATTCTAAAATACTTATTTCAATACGAAATCCAATTGAAAGAGCACATTCAGCTTATTTTTCATATAAATTTATGAAACCAACTAAACAAAATTTTATGGAAATGATTAAAATGCATGAAAAAATAATTAAAGAAAAAATATTTTATATTAATAATATTTTAGAATCTGGTTTTTATACAAAAAATATTATTAGATTTCAAGAAATTTTTGGTAAAGAAAATGTTAAAGTAATTATTTTTGAAGATTATATAAAAAATACTATATTAAATATAAATTCAATTCTTAATTTTTTAGGAATAAATGAAAAAGTAGATTTTAGTGAACAGTCTAAAGGTGCCTATAGAATTCCTAAAAACTTTATCTCTAAAATTTTATTAAATAATAAAATTTTTAGAAGATTATCTATATTTCTAATTCCAACTGTAATGAGACAAAAATTAGGAGATAAATATTTTTTAAAACAAGTAAAAAAACCAGAAATGCTTGAAAATGAGCGTGATTATTTAAGAAAATTATACAATAATGAAGTAATGGAACTAGAGAGACTTTTAGGTAAAAAATTACCTTGGAATGATTTTCATTGAAGAATATTATTATACTTAAAAAATATTTTATATTTTAAATATTATGACATTAATTCAGATTAAACCTAGAGACTCAGAGGTATCTATTGAAAATTCCTCTCAACAATCTAATATCAATTTGAATATTCCATCTAACACAAGTATTGATATCTGGTTAGCAGATCTTACTTATACCCAACAACAAATTTCATCTGAACTTATGCCACAAGCAATTGGAGGAATTGCAACATTCACAGAATATAATCTAAAATTAGTAAAACCAATTAAAATTTTCAAATATCCAGAAAAACTCGTAGAACAACTAGAGAAACATGGGGCTCCTCAGATAATTGGATTTAGTAACTATATGTGGAACATTGAACTTTCACTTAGTTTTGCACATAGGATAAAAGAAATTGCACCCGATACTATCATAATAATGGGAGGGCCAAATTTCCCATTTACTCCTTCAGAGCAAGAATTGTTTCTACGTAATCATCCTGATATCGATTTTTATGTATCTGGAGAAGCTGAACTTGCATTTGCAAATCTTATAGCATCTCTAGTTAATTCTAATCTAAATAAAAATGAAATAAATAATTTGTTGCCTTCAGTTCATTTCATAAATAAAAATGATCAAGCATGTATCGCTCAAAGTGTTGAACGTATACGTGACTTATCTGAAATTCCATCTCCTTACACTACTGGAAAATTAGATGAATTCTTTGATGGAAAATTACAACCTGCAATTCAAACCACTAGAGGATGCCCTTTCTCTTGTACTTTTTGTGTGGAGGGCATGGGATACTATAGTAAAATTCATCGTAATAGTCAAGAAAAGGTTAATTCTGAATTGGAATACATAGCAAAAAAAATGATTAATGTACGAGAACAAGGTGGTCGTAATGATCTAGGAATAGTAGATTCTAATTTTGGAATGTATTCACAAGATATAGAAACTTGCAAAATAATTCAAAAACACCAAATTACATATGGTTGGCCTGAATATATTCAAGTGGACACAGGCAAAAATAATAAGGCTAGAACATTAGAAGCCGCATCATTAGTTGGCGGTGCTATAAGATTATCTGGTGCAGTTCAATCATTAGATGAAGAAGTATTGAAAAATATTAAACGTAGCAATATATCTGGAGATGGATTGATACAACTTGCAAAAGATGCATCTACTATTGATGCTGATTCACGAGCGGAAATTATTCTTGCTTTACCTGGTGAATCGTATAATTCCCATTTTGATACCCTTAGAACAATCATTAATGCTGATTTTAACCATGTTAATACTTATCAACTTATGATGCTTCCAGGAACTGAAAATGACGCACCCGAAATCAGAAAAAATTTTGATATTCAAACAGGATTTAGAGTTTTACCACGTTGTTTTGGATTTTTTAATGTATTAGGTAAAACCATTGTGGCGGCAGAAATAGAAGAAATTTGTATTGGTAATAATACTATGACATTTGAAGATTATGTAAATTGTCGCAAAATGCATTTACTAATACATATTTTTCATAATGATGAATTATTTCATTCTGCTCTGAAGTTTATCAAATCATTAGATCTTCCAATTTTTAGATGGTTAGAAATAATATTTGAAACTAAATCACAAGGTAATGTAAAAACAGTATTTGATTTATTTGAAAAAGACACAAAAGAAGAAGTTAACAAAAGTTTCTCTGAATTAGAACAATCTATTGATGAATCAACTGTAAAACGTTACGTTAATGGTGAATTAGGTTATAATCTTCTTTTTGTCTATAAGACTATTGCTATAAACGATTATTTAATAGATTTTATGGAACTTGCAAAAAATTCTATTTTTCTTTTTTTGAAGGAAAACGGGAAAGACACTTCCGAAAATTTATCCTTTGTAGAATCTTGTTTAAAATTTGATATGTGTCGATTAACAAATGTTTTTAGCAATATTGATCATGATCCAACAATTACCATATCTCATGACATACTATCATTTATTGAAGAAAAAAATGCATCTCAACATTATATTCTAGAAAAAGCCAAAACTCTCAAATTTACCTTCTCAGAAAATCAAAAAGATATTATCAAGCGCTCATTATCTCTATATGGGGATAATACCATTGGTATTAGTTTTTTATTATCAAAAGTATTTGTAAAACGATTATTACGTGAACCTATTTTTACTGAGCTATAAACAACTAAGAAATTATTCTAATATATTATGAAATAAGACTAAATACCTTACAAAATTGGACATAATTATTGAATTTAATTTTTATCACCATAGATGGAGCAAGACTAGATCGAATAATTAATGGAAATTTTCCTGTAAAAATACTTGACCAAGACAAAATAGTTCCATCTGCAGAACTTATTGTATTAGAAAAATAAGAACCATGATTAATTAGATCATTAAGAAAAGGATTTTTGATTTTTTTTAGTATCACCATAAAATTTATCAGAACGGAAAGAGTCTATGATAAGAAATAGGACATTAATTTTTTTCATCTTTCAAAATATTTTTAAAATGGATTTATTCATGCTAAAATTGCTCTCAATTTTTTCTTTGCAGATTTTTCTGAGTCCCATATGCGTTTTTTACCATCACCTAAAATTTTATCTACCGAACGAATATCACGAACTAATCTAAACATACCTTCAGGTTCTAATGAAGCAGCCTGATCAGAACCATACATAGTACGATCTAATGTAAGATGTCTTTCAATTGTTGTAGCTCCCAACATTACTGCAGGTAAACAAATATTGTATGAACCAACTTCATGTCCACTATAACCTACATTACATTTGAATTTTTTCTTTAATGTTTTAATCATCAAAAGGTTTACTTCAATATCTGGCATTGGATATGCACTATGACTATGCATTAATTCAAAAGAACATTTATGTTTCCGGAATATTTTTACTGCATTTGAAATTTGCTTCATGGTACTCATACCTGTAGAAATAAAAGTATGTTTTTTTTCTTTAGCAATTTCAATTAATAATTTATCATGAATTAACATTGCAGATGCAACTTTATTGAATTTTGTTTTAAATTTTCTCATTTTAATTTGACTTTCAATGTCCCAACAAGATACAAACCAATCAATTTTTTTTAGTTTACAATATTTGCCAATTATTTCATAATCTTTAAACGAAAATTCTAAACCTAATTTTTGATCTCTAGTTATCTCTCCCCAAGGACTTTCTCTAGGACTATTCAAAATCTCTTCAGAATAGACTTTGTTAATTGTACGTTTTTGAAACTTTACAGCATCACACCCTGCAATAACCGCAATATCAATTAATTTTTTGGCAATTTTAATATCACCATTATGATTAATACCTATTTCAGCAACAACAAAAACCATTGAAGTGTTTTTTGAATACAGAGGTATTAAAGTTGTCTTTACATAGTAAATATAATTTCAAAATTAGTAAAAAATGCAGAGTTGTCAATCTAATGTGATTATAAAGGAAATCAATTACAATAAATCAAATATTTGATTGTTTTATTGTATACCTTTTGCAGACCATCCACCATCAACATAGATATCTTGACCAGTAATGTATGATGATGCATTGGAAGATAAGAAAATTATTATTCCTTCCAGATCTTTTGGTTCTCCCCATCTCCCTAATATGGTATTATCAGTAATTATTTTTCTTCTTTTAATATTATTCCAACTTTTTTTTGTCATAGATGTATGAAAATAACCAGGTCCCACATTGTTTACTCTAATACCAAATTTTGCCAAATCTAAAGCAAGTGATTTTGTTAATTGTTTTAAACCTCCCTTAGAAGATTGGTATGAGGGATTGTCTGGAAATCCAAATTCAGCATTAATACTTGTTATATTAATAATTATTCCTGATTTTTTCAGTTTCATAATTTTTGCACATTCTTGTGAAAGAAAAAATGGAGCTTTAAGATTAACCTCATATGTTTTTTCCCATAATTCCTCAGAATAATCTAATGATGAATCAGGTAATGAAATTCCTGCATTATTTACTAAAATATCTAATTTACCAAATTTTTTTTTAATATATTTACTAAGTTTTAAAATTTGTTTTTTTTTCGTTATATCACAATAGTATTCAATTGCAGGTAAATTTTCATTTTGAAATTTTTTAACAATTTCAGATAATTCATTTTTTGCAATATCAATCATTATTACAGTTGAACCAGAATTTAACAATGCCTCTGAAATTGATTTTCCATTACCCCCAGCTGCTCCAGTAACTATGGATATTTTATTATTTAATGAGAATAATGATTCTAAATATGACATGTTAGTATTATAGAATACATAGCGATATAAATGATATTTAGCTTTAATCAATATATGAAAAATAATAAAATTGCTAAAAATATCAAAATTTTACTAACTGATGTTGATTGCGTTTTAACAGATGGTGGAATGTATTATACATCAAATGGGGATATTATGAAAAAATTTCATACACGAGATGGTATGGGAGTTAATATGTTAAGAAGAAAAGGAATACCAACTATAATTATAACAAAAGAAAAAACACAAATGGTAAAAAAGTGGGCCAAAAAAATGAGTATCGAACATGTTTATGATGGTATTCAAGAAAAAGAAAAAATATTAGAAAAAATCTGTAAAAAATATAATGTAGAATCAGATGTAATAGCATACATAGGTGATGACATTAACGACATAGGGTTATTAGAAAAAGTAGGATTGTCAGTTTGTCCTAATGATGCAATAGAATCTGTTAAAAAAATATGCAGTCATGTTTGTAATGCAAAAGGTGGAGATGGAGTTTTAAGAGAAATTGCAGATATAATAATTTCTTTAAAGGAAGATAATTGAAATGAATGAAAGAATGAAAAAGAAAAATTTTGAAAAACAAATTAAAAATAGATTTGAAGAGAGTCATAAAATTATTAAAAAATCACAAGTTCTGACATTAAAGATCGATAAAAGTGTGAATATGATTTTAGATAGTTTAAGGGTTGGTGGTAAAATAATAATTTTTGGCAATGGTGGAAGTGCAGCTGATGCACAACATATGTCGGCAGAATTTATTGGTAGATATCTTTTAGAAAGAAAAAGTATACCATCAATAGCACTAACAACTGATTCATCAATATTAACAAGTATTAGTAATGATTACAAATTTGAAGAAGTCTTTTCCAGACAATGTGAGGCATTAGTAAATCAAAACGATATAATTATTGCAATTTCAACTAGTGGAAAATCTCCGAATATAATTAAAGGTATCAGAATGTGCATTAAAAAAGGTGCTAAAGTGATTGCCTTAACTGGAAAAGATGGAGGTAAATTAAAAAAATTATGTGATATTCTACTTAACATTCCATCAAATGAAACTCCAAGAATTCAAGAAGGACACAGAACAGTAATTCATATTATTTGTGAACTGGTTGAGAAAGAAATTTGACAAAAAATATTGTTGCAATAATTTTAGCACGAGGGGGATCTAAGGGAATTCCAAAAAAAAATTTAAAAAAATTTTGTGGAAAGCCTTTGGTGAGTTGGAGTATAGAACATGCAAAACAAACAAACGAAATATCAAGTGTTTGGTTAAGTTCAGATAGTGAACAAATTTTAAAAATTGGAAAAAATTATGGAATAAATATTATTAAAAGACCAAAAAATCTTTCTAGTGATTCCTCTAGTTCTGTTTCAGGATGGATTCATGCAATAAATGAAATTGAAAAAAAAGGAAAAATAGATATTGTTGTAGCATTACAACCCACATCTCCACTAAGAGAGTTTAAAGATATAGATAATGGATTAAAAAAATTTAAAAAAAATCAATATGATTCAATGTTTTCAGGTGCTGAAATTGGGGATTTTTTTATTTGGGAAGAACAAAAAAACGTACTAAAAAGTTTGAATTATGATTATAAGAATAGAAGAAGAAGACAAGAAATTAAACCACAGTATGTTGAAAATGGTTCATTCTATATTTTTACTCCAAAAAATATTAAAAAATTTAATAATCAATTAAGTGGGAAGATCGGTGTTAGTTTAATGGAATTTTGGAAAAGTTTTGAAATTGATAATAAGAATAATATAGATTTTTGTGAAACCTTAATGAAGCGTTATTTAATAAAGTAAACTGAGAAAATGTCAGATTCAGGAAGAAGGGTGTATGTAAATGGTAAATTTGTACCAGAAAAAGACGCTAAAATTTCAATTTTTGATTCTGCATTAATGTTTGGAGATATGGTTTTTGAAATGACACGCTCATTTAATAAAAAACAATTTAAACTTAAAGAACATATTGATAGATTATATTCTTCCATAGAACATGTAAAAATTTCAATCAATATATCAAAAAAAGAAATGGAAGAAATTTGTTATGCAACAATTAAAAAAAATGAATCAGTTTTTTCAGAATCTGATGAACATAGATTAATGATTAATGTGAGTAGAGGTCCTCTTTCAATATATAGTGAAATTTTTGATCATAAATTAGAACCTACAATAATGGTAGCAGATTTTCCACTAAAGTTAACTGTACAAGGAATGGGAGAATTATTTGATACAGGAATCAATGCAGTTATTCCTAAACAGAGAGCTATTCCAGAAGAATTACTTGATCCTAAAGTTAAAAATCGAAGCAGATTACATTACATGATGGCAAATATTCAAACATCTGAATTTACAGGAGAAAATAATTGGCCATTATTATTAGATCCAGATAATTTTATTGCAGAAGGAAGTGGAGATAATTTTTTTATTGTCAAAAATAATGAATTGTATACTCCTGAACCAAGAAACATACTAGTAGGCATAAGTAGAAATTATATTTTTGAATTAGCTAAAAAACTTGGAATAATTTATCATGAAACAAATTTGCAAATTAAAGATATAGAAAATGCAGATGAAGCATTTATGACTGCCACACCATTTTGTATGTTACCTGTTACAAGTATTCATAGAAAGAATATTAGTACTGGAAAACGTGGACCAATTTTTAATAAATTATTAAAACAATGGAATTCCAATGTAGGAATTGATATTGAGAAACAAATTAAAAATTTCAATAAAGAATTAGAAAATAATAAAAATTCAGGTCCTTCACCCTACAAATTTAAATAATAATTAATAAAAAATAAAATTATAATTTATGGATGTCCGCCAGACCAACCATCTTTTTGATTCCATTCTTCAAGAGTGATTTGAAGGGCTCTTCTTTCCACATTTTCTGAAATAACTCTAGTTCCATGTGCAGCTTTAGGTCCATCTTGGAATAATGCTAATGAATTATCAAGATTGTACGGTTCAAAAATTATTTTTGATTCATCTGCTTCTGATGCCATGTATGTCCCACCAGATTGACCTTGTTTCCAACCTTTAGAAAAATAAAACATCATAACCAATGTATTTGGTCCAACATTATGTATGTGAGGTAATTGAAAACCTCCTTGTCTATAACTTAGGAAATGAAATTGTTGTAATTTATTAATTCGGGTTCCTGAAAATTTTCTAAAATTTTCAATAAATTCATTAGATTCAGCATATCTTTTTAGTTTATTCCATTCTTCATTTAGATTAACATCATTTCCTGAATCAACAACTTGTTTTGGAGGTGTATTTCCCCATCTTCGATATAATTGAGATTTTGACCAATCTGAACCATCTTCAAAGGAATCAAGATTAGGATATGATTCATAGAGTTTATTATAAAAATTAGTATCAAAAATATTTTCCATGAATCCAAATTTAAACGGTTTATTATTTTGAAAATCATCAGATTTTGAAAGTAAATTTTTCCAATTAATTATTCCAGAAAAATCTTCCAATGTTTAACTCCTTAATTTTGTATCAGATGAAATAATTTTTGCATTCATTTTTAATAATATTCCTTGTAAAATCAATTTATACCATTTGACTATAATAGGTTGGAGAATTTTATATTTCAATGAAAGTTTAAGGGATATTTTGACATCAATTTTGGTACCACTTTGATCAATAGAGAAGTGTATATCAATTACAGAACCTTTTGCAGGGCCTGAAAGAATTTCAGTGATCAAAATGTTATCTGATTTTTCATAGTGAAGGGATTGTTGATTAATTTCTTTCTTAATAACAGATGAAAAAACTAAAGTTTCTTCAGTTACAATACCTTTATCATTTTTTTCAAGAATTATAATTTTTTTTAATTGTTGTGGCAAGTATTCTGAAAAACTTTGGTAGTCTTTAGATAATTCTATAAATTTTTCAATATTACCAGGAAGAATCATGCTAAATTCAAGAGTAGCCACAAAAAATGTTGAAAAACGGCATTAATAAATATGATATAGAAAAATCATTTTATATAAACAATAATTTCATTAATAGTCATGTAGGTGATCAAGGAAATAAAATTATTGCCGAAAAAATATATGAAGAAATTCTACCAATAATTAATCAAGATATCAATAAATTAAATTCATAAATTTAACCAATTTAAAAATAAAAAAATTTAACAAGTCATTCAAAACTAAGATTATTTAGTATTATTATTTTTATGTTGTTCAATTTTTTTAATATGTTCAGATGCAAGAAGTGTTAATTCACTACTATATTCATCCAAAAATATTTTGAATTTATCTGGAGAAATATTTACATCAACTAATGTACCGCCATAATAAAATTTATTTTTAAATTTTGAACTAATTCCTAACCAATCAAATTTAAAAGAATTTTTTTCTAATCGTAAAATATATTTTTCTAAATCTAAAGGAACGATATTTTTATTTAAAGATTCAATTATGTTATCATTAAGACTTTCAATTTCTTTTATCCTAGTTACAGAGGACAATAGATCATAACCAGAATCAGTAAAAATAATTGATGGTTTTCCATAAAATGCAGCTTCAAATCCAGTGGTACCAGTGATTGTAAAAACTAATTTAGAATTTTTTATAAGATCTTGAGAATCAAAAGATGGATGAATTAACGTTACATTAGGAATATTCATAATTTCACGATATTCTGAAATACTTCTCCATTCTCTAGTAATTTGTCCTGGGTTTTCTTTTAGATAAAGTTTGAAACCTATAGGTAATGATTTTGCAATATTTCGTATAATTTCTATTTGATTTGTATGAAATGGAGAGTTAATTAGTAAATTTCTTTCTAAATCTACAGCTAATGGATAATATACAAATGATGAATTTAGATCAACGTTCATCGCCAAATTTTTATTAATAAAAGATTGTCTATAATTTTTCTTAAGAATAGATGAAAGCATGTTAGTAATAACTTTGAATTTACTTCTCCCAAAATAATTGTAATTAGTTTTAACATTATTATTTTCTGACAATAAATAACTAAGAATTGCTTTAAACCAATCTTTTTTTGACTTTCCATGTTGTTCATCATATGTTCTAATTTGTTTTGAAATATCGAATGATTTCAGATGCTTTTGTAATTCTTCAAAAGTACGATTTGGTAGAATAACATCATCTTCTAATTGAGAATCAAATGAATCAAGTCTATTAGGTACTTCAGAAATTATACATCTATACCCTATATTGGGTTGTCCTAAAACGAGATTTTTTATTCCACTTTTTTTGCACATTTGATAAAATAATTCTAAATGATGAAATGCAGGTTCTTTAGTTACAAAAAAATCAGGTTTGACTTCATCCAATATAGTTTCAAAGAGTCTACATTCAGATTCCAATATACATAAAATTTCATCGGTAGTAAATTTATGAAAATTGTAAAATCTATAAAATATTCTTTCATTGATTGCTAATTTCCATAAATTAAGATCATATTTTTTTTCAATATACGTCAAATACTCTAGATCAGGTTTTTTGTTTATGTTGATATGATCATGAAAAAACCATGTTTTTTTAAAATCAACAAGATCTTGTTTTTGAAAAAATTTTTTAGGTTTATTTGTTATATCTATAATTCCATAAAGTTCACAATCATACATTTTTTGGAAGTAATATGATAATGAAAAATGAGTAAAATCACCACCCATCCAAAAAATTATTTTATCTTTCATATTCATTCAAATTAAAATTAGCTATATATAAAAAACAATTTTTTCTATATAATTTTCACGTATGAATTCTTAGTAACCATGTATAGAACAATAATCACCAAATTTGAAAATTCCTTGTTCATGTTCTTTTTGAATTTTATCAAATACAACATTGTTTCCAATAAAGACATCCTTTCCTAAATGTACAAATTTATCATCTATGATATTGATCATATCTTCAAACTTTCAACTTCTCGTATATTAGAAATTAATTCTTTAAAATCACTCATATCAATTGAAAATGGCTTATCAGGGCCAACGGATTCAGAAATACAAACATGTTTTTCATAAAATCGTTTTTTACTTGAATTTACAGATTGTGTGGCATAGATTAAAGGTGCCAAATAATCCTCAGTATGATCAGAAAAACCAGAATATTTTTGCATAGATTTAAAATTAATTTCAGACAATTTTGTAGGATAATTGGAAACACAATAAAGATAATATTTTTTATTATGACGAAAAATAGAATCTATTAATTTTTTATTTCCTCCAAACCCCATGCTAATAATTACAGGTTTCTTTGTTTTGGCTATTACCTTGAGTGTTTCTAAAGAATTTGAATCCATTAATGCTGAAGTTCGAGATGCAATTTTGTATAATGAAACATTAAGATTTTCCAATAATTCTACAGCTTCTGGATAAAAAACACTCCAAATACAATTTATTCCAATGCTATCAGAATATTTTTTGAATTTTTTTGCAGTATTTGGTTTCATTTCAGATTTTTTAATTTCATTCCAATTAGGATGAGTAGTTTCATAAAGATCTGAAGCTCTCCACATTTGAAATTTTACATAATCTGCTCCAGATTGAGAAGATTGTTTAATAATTTTCTTGCCTAAAGTTTCACTACCATTCCAATTTGAAGCAATTTCAGCAATAATTTGAAATTTATTATTTTTTGTCATAATTATCTATTAATCAATTCTATAAAATTATGTATTTATGAATTTGGAATGTAAGATAGAGTCATATGATTTATCATCGACAATAACATGTTTTTTTAAAACTTTGTCTCTTTTAAAACCTGATTTTTCTAAAATATCAATTGTCCAAGGTCTAATATCATAAGTTTCACTTGTAATTTTATTAAATTTTAAATCATTAAAAACTAAATCAAAAATAAGTTTTAGAAATATAGAGAAATCTTTTTGATAAATAATTTTTAATTTAGAACGATTAGTATCATTAAGGAATGAAATTTCAGCACTTTTTGAATTCCAATTAATATGCACTAATCCACCATACCCAATACAAATTTTATCTAACAAAAAACTAAATAAAATAATATTTGGTTTATTATCTTGAAATGATGTTTTAATGAATTCATTAAAATAATTTAATTGATTTTGAGGAGTTAAAGTGGTTGTTTGTCTTAAAATATTCATTTGATCATTTCTCCATACTCTTATTTTTTGTATATCAGATTTTCTTAATGGGGTAATGGAATAATTTTTAAATAAAATTTTATTATTTATTAAAATGGGATATTTTTTTGATTTCATTTAATTAAATATTGATTTTCGTAGTTAAATTGATTTACTATAGAAAAACTACTTTATCAAAGAATTCACATTATCTATTATTTTTTTAACTTGTAATTCAGATAAATTTGGATGAATTGGGATAGTAACAATCTCGTTGCCAATTTTTTCAGTAACAGGTAATTTATTTGAATTTTGATACATTTTCATTTTATGAATTGGTTTGTAATGCGTACCAGTTTCAATACCCTCATTTGCTAATTTTTGTCTAAAATTTTTGCGATTCTTAACTAAAATCCAGTATAAATGATAAGAACAATTGTGATCAAAGGGCATTTTTGATTCAAGATTAATTTCTTTAGAGTATTTTTTTGCTATATTTCTTCTAATTTTATTTAATTTATCTAATTTTTTTAATTGTTCTAAACCTATTACTGCTGAAAATTCATTCATGTAATAATTCCAACCAATTTCTTTTACATCGTAATCAGTATTTTTTCTATCTGTAATACCACACCATCTTCTGGAATTAAGGATTTTTTGAAACTTTTTGTGATTTTTATGATTTAATGAAATTAATCCTCCAGTTGGCATTGCAAGATTTTTTACAGGATGAAAACTGAAACATACAGCTGATCCATGTATTCCAATCTTTTCAGAATTATTCCATGTACTTCCAACTGCATGAGCTGCATCTTCAATTATTTCTAGATTAAATGATTTTCCAATTTTATCGATTTCATCCAAATTACACGGCATACCACCAAAATGAACTGGAATAATTGCAGCTGTATTTTTTGAAATTGCATGTTTAATTTTTTCCGGATTAATACAAAGAGTGTCAGGTTCAATATCTACAAAAATAGGTTTTCCACCATTTGCTACAATACAATGGGCAGTAGAAACAAAACTCATAGATGGCAAAATGACTTCTTTATTTTTTATATTAAACAACGAAAGTGCCAAATTTAATGCAGCTGTGCCACTATTTACTGCAATACAGGATCTAGATTGTACATAATTTCTAAATTTATTTTCAAATTTTTGTACATTCCCAGAACCAGAACCCGAAGCCCAAATTTTACTATCAAATGATTTTAGAATAGCTTCTCGTTCTGACGAATCAATAATAGGATCAAATAATTTAATTTTATTTCTTACTGATTTCATGACAGTAAGTTAATGAGAAATATGTAGATAAAATAGTTTCGTAGAAATTAATCAAAATTTAATAGATGTTGATACTGCTAGATTTTAATGCAAAAAACCATACAAAAAAAGGTCTTCATTATTGCAGAAATAGCAAATAGTCATGAAGGTAAAGTTACAGAAGCAAAAAAAATTATTGTAGCAGCAGTAAATGCAAAAGCTGATGCAGTAAAATTTCAAAAAATTATTGCAGATGAGCTTGCAGAACGGGATCATGAAAATTATCAAATGTATAAAAATTTAGAAATGAATGATAAGGAGTGGAAGGAATTAATTCAGTTTTCAAAAAAATTAAAAATTAAGTTTTATGTTGACGTATTTGGATTAAAAGGAATACAAGATATTTCAAAACTAAAAATAGATGGGATAAAAATTCATTCAACTGATCTTAATAATCCAAAGTTATTAAAATTTGCAACAAAATTAAAAATTCCAATATTAGTATCTACAGCAGGTTGTACTCTATCAGAAATTGATCATGCAGTTACCACACTTTCAAAAAATGAATTAATTTTAATGCACAGTTTTCAAGGGTATCCTACAGAAATTAAAGATCTCAATTTAAAAAGAATTATAGCGTTAAAAGAAAAATTCGCACTTCCAATCGGTTTAATGGATCATGTTTCTGGAGATTCAAAATTATCTATGATTGTACCTTTGTTAGGAATAGGTTTAGGCGTTCAAATTATAGAAAAACATATCACTTTAGATCGTTCCAAAAAAGGATTAGATTATTTTTCAGCACTAAATCCAAATGAATTTTTATTGTTAGTATCATTAATTAAAAAATCCCAGCTAGCGATGGGAAAACAGAGTTTTGAATTAGGAAAAAATGAATTACAATACAGATTGTTACATAAAAAAAATGCAATCACTAAAAAATCTTTGAAAAAAAATGTAATAATTACAGAATCAATGATAGAATTTAAAAGAACCAAATTAAAAAAAGAGCCATTATCATTAAACGATATTCTAGGTAAAAAACTTGTTAAAGACATACCTAAAAATACAATAATTACAGAATCACTCTTAGAAAATTCAGAAAAAAAAATTGTTGCAGTACTTGCATGTAGAGTAGATTCTAGTAGATTATTTGCAAAACCATTACAATTAATTGGAAAATTCAGAATTTTAGAATTATTAATTAATCAAATAAGAAAATCAAAATCAATTACAGAAATAATTTTAGCTATTAGCAATAAACCAGGAAATGAGATTTTTGTCGATTTTGCACAAAAAAATAAATTAAAATTTATTTTGGGTAACGATGTTGATGTATTAAAAAGATTAATTGACGCTGCACAATACTCTAAATCAGATATAATTTTTAGAGTAACTCCTGAAAATCCATTTATTTATTGGGAAGGTATCGATGATTCAATTAAAAAACATGTTTCTGGAAAATATGATTTATCAATAATAGAAGGACTACCTCTTGGTTCAAATTATGAAATAATTAATAAAAATGCTTTAGAAATTTCACATAAAAATGGAAATAGTAAGCATAGAAGTGAACTTTGTACACTTTACATTAATGAAAATCAGGAAAAATTTAAAATATTAAAATTAAAACCACCTAAAAATATGATTAGGCCAGATATTCGCTTAACTGTAGATACACCTGAAGATCTCATAATATCTAGATTAATTTACAAGAAACTTGGAAATACAAAAAAAATAGTTTCTTTACAAAAAATAATTGAATTTCTTGATAAAAATCCAGAAATTTTAAAAATAAATTCTAGCATACATTTAGGTGTAAGTAGGATTTGGGGTTAGATCTTTTTAAAATATTTAACAATATTTTCTGCAGAAATTCCTTTATTTTCTAGACAATCATTAACAAATTTTTGACCTTGATCAATTAATTTAGTTTTAAATTTTTTATTAGTAAATAATTTTTGTAATATAGTATCAAAGTCTTCTACAGGTAGGTTAAAACATGAAGATTCACGCAATTGATCTGGAGAACCATTCCATTCTCCAAATGGAATTCTAATTACAGGTTTTTTTAAAATATGCGCATCCAAAATTACATTGGATAGACTTGTACCTAAAGAAATCATAAAATTAGATGAATCAATTAATGGTAGAATGTCAGCATTTTTTATTACTTGTATAGTTGGATCAATTTCTTTAGCAATTTTAGATTCTCCATTATCATCTTCATACGGATGAAGTTTAATTATTAATTTTTTATTATTTTGTTTTGAAATTTTACAAATTGTACGAATTATATTGTCATATTCAATATTTGCTTGAACTGTATAATCACGTACATTCATGTGTAATGGACCTTGTGTAGCTAGGAGTATCAAATCAGGATTAAAATTTTTGTTAGGATTTCTATTAAGAATTTTAAATGTTTGGTCATGAACAATGCTTCCAATTTTTATAATTTTTTTTAACGATAAATTATATTTTTTAGCATAACGGTATTGAGCATCGCCCCAAATAAAATAATGATCGGAATCATTTACAATTGTTCCAGTAAATTTGTTATAGATATGGCCTTTTTCAGTATCATGGCCCAATCCGTGTTGAAATATAGAAGAATCAATTCCAAATTGCTTAGATAATTTTAAAATTATTTGTTCAGTGCTCCCACTTTCAGATAATAAAAGAATATGATTTGGTCGTACTTCAGTTAGCATTTTTTTTGAAATAATGATATTTTCTACAGATTCAAAAACATATTTTTGGAATAATTTTATTAAAAATGGTTTTAAAATACTCCAAAATGAAAAATCATTTAATGTAAAAAAATTCTCTAGATCTTCATCATGATATTCAATTATTTTTGAAAAATTTTCATTCATCAAACATACATTTTCATCAACATTAGAATTATTTTGTTCAATAGTAGATGAAGCAATTTTACATTTTGAATTACAAAAAATAGAAAATGAATTTAAATTCCATATAGGGGGTCGCCTTAATCCATAAAAAACAGAATTTAAAGAAAATTTCTTGATTGCAAAAAAAAGTTCTTTGTACAAAATAGTGTTAAATTCAACTAATAAAATATGAGGATTATTTGTTTTAAATTTAAAAAATAAATTTGAAAAATTATTCATAAAATTTTTTAATTTTTTATATGTTTTTTGAGAAATTTCTATATTAATAAAATTGGTTTCAAATTTTTTTACATCATAATGAAAATTATTTTGATTTTTTTGATTTTCATTGATTAATTTAGTATTTTTATTAAATTTAAAACAAATTGAAAATAATGAATTTGGTGAATAAATCACTGAATCATCATAAGAATTAAGGATATTTCTTATTTCAAATATTTTTTTTAAAAATGGTAATAGGAAAACAAAAAATTCAATTTTAAATAAACTTCCAAGATCAATATTTTCAAAATTTTGATAATTATTTATTTTAGGTATTTTATACCATTCTGCAAATTGATATGATTTTTGCTGAATTAGATCTAAATTATTTTCAGACAAAAATGTATCAGATATTTTATGACTAATATTATTTTTGATTAATAATTTATGAGAAACATAATCAAATGAAAATATTTGAATATTTGAAAAACTATTTTTTAGTTTAATAATATCATCAATAGATATTGAAGAATCTACAAATAAAATTGAATCTTGTTTATTATTTATTTTACTCATGATCAAATTACTAAATAACAATCAATTTGAATTTTTAATAACCTTCCGAATTATACATAATTTTTACTATCAGAAATGGATTCATCGACATATTTAAAAAAAACTAATTTAATATTTTTTCAATTAAATAGCCATAGGGTTTATTGTGTTTATACAGAGTTTTTTTCTTTACCCATCCAAGTTTTTCTTCAAATGTTAATGGCGTCAAACGTTCAATTTTAACAGTAGCAAATAATTTTTTTAACCCCAATTTTCTTGCTTCAAGAAACATCAATTGATACAAATCAATTCAAAATTATGAATCAAAGTTTACGTAGTATTGAGAAAATAAAAAATTTCTAGTGAATACTTTCTACTTCCCCTATTAACCAGTTTTTGAAAAATAGTCTTTAGGTAATTTTACATTCTAAGAATACTTTAAATGAAAATATCAAAGTTTTCTTTTATTATTAATATTTACAGTAATAGTTAATTAATTTAGGTTAATTTTGTCAAACCATGGTTTTAGTATTTTGAAATTAGGTTTTGATTTGGCAGTAAAATTAATTTCTTTTTCTATCTTTGACACATCATAAAGAAAATGATTTGTTTCACCTTTTTTATTTTCAATAAAAATTTCACATCCATCAACAAATTTTGAGATAATTTTTGCTAAATTAAAGGGAGTAGTTCCTATTCCAGAAGCTAAATTATAAATCCCAAATTTTTTTGCTTTACATGCTTTGAAAATTGCTTTCGAAACATCATCTACATGAATTAAATCCATCAGTTGGTATCCGTTAGAATATTTGTGTAAAGTTATTTTTTTTGATAATGCATCTTTAAACATTCTAGGAATAATATATTTTTCATTTTGACCAAATCCAAAAACTGAAGAAATTCGTAAAAGTGTTATCTGAAGATCAAAATCTTTTGAATATGATTTACATATTTTTTCTGCTAGAAGTTTTGATTCACCATAATTAGTTTTAGGTAATTTTGGATGTTCTTCATCAATAGGTAAATAATTTGTTTTTCCATATACTACATGAGTTGATGTAAAAATAAATCGCTTTATTTTATTTTTCACACATAAATCTAGAAGTTTTTTTGTGAGAGAAACATTAACTGGTACTAATTGTTTAGAGGAACTATCAAGTTCTGCTGCTAAATGAATCAATACATCGAAATTTTGGTTTAAATCCGATTGTTTATTATTTAAAAAATTATCTAGTTTTTTATCATTTTTCAGTATTTCTCTACTAAGATTATCAACAGAAATTTGTTTAGATGTGAGATATGAAATCAAATTTTTTCCAACAAAACCTGTGCCTCCTGTTAAAAGAACTCTCAATTCCTCTCACTCATTATTAAATTAAGAATTTGTTTCATTTTGGTAACTTTTTTTAAATTTTTAATTTTTGGATTTTGAAGATATGGATTTATAAAATATATGAATTTGATTTTACATTTTTTTGCTGCATAATAATCTTCCAAAGAATTCCCTACAAATATAATATGTTTGATAGAATATTTATAATTTTTAATAATTAATCTGAGTAAACTAGTTTTAATTAAAATTCTATTAGAGAAATTATTATTTTCAAGTTTTATTCCAAGATCATTTATTGAAAAAACTTTTTTAAAATATCGATTGAGATTATTTTCATTCAAAAATTTATTAATCATTTTGGGATTGTTATTTGCGGTAGAAATTATTAATTCATTATTTTTTTTCAATTTTTGAAATACAAAATTTGAATAGGGTTTAACTTTTAGATAATTAAAAGATTCATTTTTCAGAAAATCTTTTCTAAGTTTTAAAAATTT
>Ga0233434_1001766_pt1 | contig 20385 bp, 19 predicted proteins | sample SI_122_August201_4_FD_182738 | JGI IMG/M metagenome (GOLD analysis project Ga0233434, IMG submission 182738) | Seawater microbial communities from Saanich Inlet, British Columbia, Canada - SI_122_August2016_120_MG | ecosystem: Environmental > Aquatic > Marine > Inlet | place: Canada: British... | reverse complement strand
ACAAATTACATCTGGATTAAAACTATCAATTATTTTTTTTAAATCATTATTATTTGAAATAAATTTTATTTTATAACCATATTTCTTAAATTTACCTGATCCTAAATTTCTTTTTTTATTCATAACAATGAGAATTTTTTCATCATCTAAATTATTTAGAAATGTCAACATATTGTAAACATGCCCTAGTCCAATTTCTTTACTTCCATCTACTCTTATCAGAAATTTAATTTGTTGTTTCATCTCTAAAATTATAAAGAAATATCCTCAAAATTGATGGGAACGTCTTCCTCTATATCTTTTAAAGTACTGCTTCCAATAATTTTCTCAAAATATTTTGGAGGAATTCCTGTGCCTGGTCTTTTGATATCTAACATTTCTTTTGAGATTGTAGTTCCTTTTGGAATTTTTAATACTGATACAATACTTCTTCTAGCATATTTTACTGCCTCTTTTTCAACATCAAATTCATCTCTAATTGCTTTTCCTTTAGAAATTTCTGCTAATCTTAACCCATTAACCATTTCTGAAAACCCTTTTACATCTAATGATAATCTATGATCCCTACTTTGAGAAAGTGAAGTATCAAAAGTGAAATGTTTTTCAATACATTTTGCACCATAGAAAACTGAACAAATTGGAATTGTTGTTCCAATTGTATGATCTGAATAGCCTATCACATAATCATAAAATTTTTTTTGCAAAGTTTTGATCATCTCTAAGTTTGCATCTTCAGGTTTAGTGGGATATGATGTAATACAGTGCATGATTATAATTTCATGATTTCCTTGATCTTCTATTGCATTAATTGCCTCATCAATATCATTTTCAGATGCCATCCCTGTAGAAATAAAAATTGGCAATTTTTTTCTAGCAACGTGTTTGATTAAAGGAATATGAGTAATATCTGCTGATGCAATTTTGAACGCAGGAACATCAAAGGAATATAATAAATCTGCACTTTTTTCATCAAATGGTGTCGAAAAACAAGTAATTTCTTTCTTTTTACCATATTCAAAAATAGATTTCCAATTATCATTTGATAATAAATCTAATTTTTTAAATACATCGTATTGTGTTTCATTTTTAATTCCATCTTCCCAATATTTTGGTGCATTTTTTGTAACAAGTTTTTTTGCAGTATATGTTTGAAATTTAATACTGTCTGATTTAGATTCAACTGCTGCATCTATTAATTTAAATGCTTTTTCAACATTGCTGTCATGATTTGCACCCGCCTCTGCAATTGTATAACATAAATTTGAATCGCCTATATTTTTATCTCCAATTTTTATTACTCTTGATTTCATTAGTCTAACATTCCTAACAATAAACCACCATTTTTAATCCTACTTACTACAATTGTAGACAAATTTTATTTTTATAGTAACAAGATGATTTAATTGAACCATTCCAAATAGAAAAAGTAGTATATGTTTCACATTACTAAGAGAGAATAAAATGAAAAATGCAATAATTGGCTATTGGAAAATATGTAGAGATGAAGGATTTTTGCGTATGTTTTCTTCCTTTTATGATTACTATTATTCTAAATACAAATTGAATAAAATTCGACAAACTGGAAATAATTTTGTTTTCACACATGGATGTAAAATTGAAGTTAATCCAAATGATGAAGGATTATCTGCAGAATTATTGGTACATGGTTCACATGAACCTGATACTACTAAATTCATTTCAAATTACTTAAAACAAAATATGACTTGTATAGATATAGGAGCTAACATTGGATATTATTCTACATTATATAGTAAAATTGTTAAAAATTCTGGCAAAGTAATATCCATTGAACCTTCTCCTGTGAATTTTAAATATTTAAAAAATAATTTACAATTACAAAATATTAAAAATTATCAATTGTTTAATTGTGCATGTGGTGCTCAAGAAAATAATGTAAAATTTCTTTTAGATAAACGGGCCAACAAATGTATGATTATTCAAAATGAAAAAATTTCATCTGACACTTCAACAATAGTTACTGTTCCTGTAAAAAAATTAGATGATATTGTTCTTGAAAGTCAAGTTCAAAATGTTGATTTTATTAAAATGGATGTTGAAGGTTATGAGTGGTTTGCTATACAAGGTTCAGTTGAAACAATAAAAAAATTTAAACCAACTATACAAATTGAAATACATTTTAATAAATTAGGAATAGATATTACAAAAAAATTATTGACTTATTTTAAGAATGAAAATTACATAATAATTTATCATGATATACAATCTGATAGAAATCTTTTTCAGAAAAAACAAAATTTGAAGTGTTCATTTGATGATCTTATTATGATGAATATTGATTTGCGTAACATGAACAGCTTTAAACTTGTTATTGAACATAGAAATTTTAATGAGGGTAATTTTTCTCAAAAATGATTCAAAAATTTACTTTATTCATTAACAAGCAATTGACATATACTTTTGGTGATAATTAATGGATGAAAAGTATATACAAATTTTTTGTGATAAAAAAAAATATCAACTAATTAAAATAATTGATTTTAATAAAAGAAAAGATACTGCTACTTTACATGCTAAAATTCCAAATACTAACAAAAATATTTTGATAAAAATTTTTGGATCAAATGCTCCTCCAAAAGTAATATCCTCTTTTAAATCTGAAATTGAATTTTATAAAAATAATTCTTCTCTTCAATGTATTTCAAACTTTATTAATTCTGAACAAAATTTTTTTGTGATAGAATTATTTAATGGTGATACTTTACCAAAAATTATTAATTCATATTTTTTTATTAGAAACGAAGATGATTTATCAAATATTTTTTCACAAATTAAGTTAATTTTTAATGAATTTTATAATTTTGAAGTTGAAACTACAGTAATAAATAAAAATACCAAAAAATTTGTTGTTGAAAGTTTGATAGATAGATTAGGTAATTTAATTACAAGTGGTCCTAAAGGGAGTGAAAGATCTAATTTTGAAGCATTCATTCTACGACAATTTTATAAAAAAAATCTAAAAAATTTAGAAAAAAAATTAAATATAATAATTGAATCATGGATTAAAAAAAATTATAAAATTCATACTTCATATGGACATAATGATTTACACTGTAATAATTTTTTATCAAATACTAATTTCTCTGATTCCAAAATTATAGACTTTGAAAATTTAACTTATCCTGGAATTTGGATTTCTGATTTACTATATTTTTATGGAACATTATTTGCTTTACTGTCATCAAAAAAACACCTTCAAAATGAAATCCAAAATCAAGCTTGTGAACATATTTGTTCTTATGAGCCTAGATTTAATCCAAATGAAATTTATAAAATTGTAAAACTTTTTTGTATTTCTGCAGAATCTAATTCCCGGTTTAGATTATATAATAAGGGAATTAAAATGAATAAAATTCTTCAATTTAATTCTACAGTTAAAGATTTGATTTAGTCACACAATTTTGTCTACATTTTAAATTTTTTAGATATTATATTTTTATTATAGAATTTAATGGTATAGTTGATTTGAAAAAAAAAATATGTTTTTTAATCAATAAAAATTTTTTACAATTTGGTATTGCTAATTATTTACAATTTAATGATGATTATGAGCTTTACGCATTAATTGATGATGATCCAAATTTAAAGAATTTTTTTGAAAAACAAAATCTTGTGAAATTTAAACAGATTCTATTTCTTAATGATTTTTCTTCTAATGAAAAACCTGATGTTAATTATTTAAAAAATATAGAAAAAAATTACAAAATAAATTTATGGGATATTGCTTATACCGATAGAATTTTTTATTCAAAATATAATAAATTTTATAAATTCTCTCATGATGAAATATTGTCAATAATTGAAAGAGGTTGTAAATGCTTTGAAAGTATTTTTGAAAAAATTAATCCTGATTATGTATTTATTGCAACAATTACAGGCCATCATGAATTATTATTTAACAAAATGTCTAACTCTAAAAATATTTCCACGTTATCTTTAGAACCTGTAAGATTTAGTGATAAGTGGTATATTGCAAAAGGTGTATACAATGAAGATGAAAAAAATAATTCAATTAAAAAAAGTACAAAAAAACGAACATCTGAACAGCTTGAAAAATTTCTTCATTCTCATAAACCTGCACAATTTTATATGAAAGATAATAATGTTAGTAAAATTTCTAAATGGAAAAAATCAAAAGCACTACTACAATTCTTATTATCTGAGAAAAAAGATTCTGAAAATTTATACAGAAATTTTGGTAAAACTAAATTAAATATTTTAAAAAAAGGAACTGCACGTTCACATGAAAAACAAAATCAAAAAAGACAATCATTTATTGATAAAAATTTTGTAAAAAAAATAGACATTGATGATAAATATATCTATTTTCCTCTACATGAGGAACCTGAAAAAGTATTACTTATGGGTGCAAAATATTATACTGAACAATTTAGTATAATTCTCAATATAGCTAAATCCCTTCCATTGGGATATTGGCTTTATGTAAAAGAACATCCTGTAATGAAAATTCCAGGATGGAGAGATAAATTTTATTATCAACAAATTATGGATTTACCAAATGTTAAATTAATTCATCCTAGACTTTCACAAGAATCAGTAATAAAAAATTCTTCTCTAGTAATTACAATTAGAGGAACTGTTGCAATTGAATCCACTATTTTAAAGAAACCTTCAATAGTATTTTCTGCTGATTATGGGTGGTCATCAATATCATCAATTAAGAAAATAGAAAATTTTTCAGAATTACCCTCTGCAATTAAAACATCATTAACAAAAATTGTCACTCCTTCTGATATTGATGATTTTATGGAATTTGTAGAAAATAACTCCTTTAATTTTGAGGTTGATCAAATAGTTGCAGATGTTGCAAAATATTTTCAATATACTATTGGATATATGAAAAGACCACAAATTGATGAAGAAACTATGAAACTTTTTTTAAATAATCGTTCTGATGATTTTAAATTTGTAGCTGAAGAATTTTTAAAAAAATTAATCAAGTAAATTAGTTTTCACTAAAGATTCACAAATTTTAAAATCTTCTTCATCATCAATATCCATACTACTAATTTTAGACATTTCATGAATTAATGTTTTTTTATAATCAATAATTTTTTGAGAACTTTCTAAAAATTCTTTTTTCATAACATAGCATCCTCCATTTACTATCCATGTTGTATCTAAATTTTGTCTAACTGATAAATTACCCGAAAAATCTTTTGCTTTACCTAAATCTGAATCTATTTTAGAAATCATCCAATCTGGAAATTCAGAAACTTGTTTCACTGAGACACATGTGTTTATGTTTGAATTTTCTTTCAATTTTTTTATACATGAATCAATATCAGTATTTTTTAAAAATGGAGTAGTAGGTTGAATTAGTACTACTAGTGAATCTCTAGGGAAAAAATCTCTAAATTGCTTTATTACGTCTAGCAAAACATGTTCTGATGGAACATCTTCTGCTAATTCTTTTGAGCGTTTATGAAAAATTAAATTTTCATTAAAGGATTTTCCAATATTGAAATATTCATCTGAATCTGTAGATAGAATAATTTTATCCACTAGTTTTGATTTTGATACTGCTTCAATGACCCATCCTAGTAGTGGTTTATCACCCAAAACTCTTACATTTTTGTTAGGTACAGATTTTGAACCTGAACGTGCAGTAATTATCGCAATTACACTCATTTTTGAAACTCTTTGATTGTTTCTTTAATTATATCTATTTCTTCAGAAATTTCACTTTGTTTTCTAAATTTGTGGATATCCATCCATAATGATTTTGAAATTATTTCTTCAACATTTGGACAACCATTTTTAGGTTTCATTTTTTTATAAATTGGAACATTGTAAAGTGGTTTTGTATATCCTGCAGCAATTAATTTTCCTGATTTCATGTTAATTCCTTTGATATCTGATTTTTCATCTTTTTCTAAAATATGTTTACGATTTTCAGTTAATTTCATAAGAAATTTTTGTCTAGGCACTCCAATTTCTTTTTCATTATATAGACATCCTATCACGAGAAATGAATGATCAACTTTTTTTGAAATATACGGTGGTTCTATCCCTGATGGCAATTTTTTAATTACATATCTTGCATTATTTCTAAATGATTTTAAAATTTTTTCAATTTTTTTTAATTGTACTCTTCCAAAAGCAGCTTGAGCTTCTGTCATTCTAAAATTATAACCCAAATAATCTTCTTCTAAATAAAATTCTGCATGGTTTCTAATTGCAGATGCTATTTGAATTAATTCTTCATTGTTAGAACATAACATTCCTCCTTCGCCTAATGTGGTTATGTGTTTTGTTTCTTGGAAACTAAAAATACTCATATCCCCAAAACTTCCTACCATTTTTCCATTAACAGTTGTACCTAGAGCTTGGCAACAATCTTCAACACTAAATTCAGAATTACCAAAGTCAATTTTTTCTGGTGCATTACCTAACAAGTAGGTTGGTGTTGAAATGTGACATTTTTTTTTTGGAGGTAGCATACAATATGTTTTTTTATCTATATCTTCAAAATTAACTTCACCATTTGCTAATAATGCTGCACTTGGATCTGCAGTAAAAGTATAAGCTGGTAAATTAATTTTTGGATTTTTGATTTTCCACTTTTTCTCTCTTCTTCCATGTTTGATAATACTTTGAAATGCTGCAAAAATTGCCATAGTGCCAGAATTGAAACTAAGTGCATGTTTAACACCTATGTATTTTGCAAATTCTTCTTCAAACTTTTGCACTTCATCTCCTCCACGAAATTTTGAAGTAAATCCTGAAAGATTTTTCCCTCCTTCTATTACTCTTTTAACTGCATTTACTTCATTTTTATCAAACCTATTCATTATACACTGTTTAAAATCTATCTTCTTAAATTCTTTACATATACATATTTTTCAAAACTTTCCATCGCCTTTAATCCATCATTAAAATTACTTGATAGAATTTTATTTTTCTTAAAATGTTCTACAAATTCTTGATACACATTCTTTAGATATGATTCATTAATTTTTCTCTTAAATGTTGGTTTTAATTCATAAAATCCTTCAAAATGTTCAGATTTTTTCATTTTATACATTTTTAATTCTGTACCAAAATTTACTATCTCTATTTTTCCTTCGGAACCCCATATGTGGAAATCATATAGAAAATAATTCAGGTTTAATCTGTTAATTGTTGTTATCTTTTCAATTTTAAACCATGATAAAATATCTGCAATATGAATTCCATCTCTAATTTGTGATATACTCTTATTTTCTGGGGATGTTGCAAAATCAAATCCTGCTTTTTCTATTTTTCCTATTTCTGATTTGAGTTCAAAAGCTTCTTGCCATGCTTTACTCCATCTTCTACTATGATTAATTACAATGTTGATTTTTGGATTTTTTAACATTTTTTTTATTTTTTTTGCTTGAGTTAAATTCTGTGTCATTGGTTTCTCACAAAATATTATTTTTTTTGTTTTAGTTTTACTCATTTTTGAAATACAAAATTTTAAAACTTCAAAATGTGTTTTTTCAGGTGTTGCAATTACTATTATATCAAAATCTATTTCTTTTTTTTCTAATTGCTCAATAAGTTTAAAATGATCTTTTTCTGAAATAATTTTTTTATCATATTTTTTGTGAAATTTTTCTAATGATTTTTTATCTGGATCACACACACCAACTAATTTTAAATTTGGATTATTCATTATAGCTGCTATGTGACTAGCTGGTTGTTTCCGTTTATCATCAAATGCATAATGTAATCCAATTTTACCTAACCCAATTACTATTATCTTAATTTTTTTCAAATTATCACCATTCATTAAAACTGATTAATAGTTTTTTATAATTCATTTTGAAATCTCAAAAAATTCACTGATTGAATCAATCATGTACTTCATTTCTTCTAATTTTAAATCTGGGAACATTGGTAGTGAGAGAATTGTGTTTGAAACAAATTCTGTAGTTTGAAGATTTGTACTATAATTATTTTTATCATTTTGATAAAACTTTGATTTGTGAATTGGATGAAAGAAAACTTTTGACATTATTCCTTTTTGAGCTAAAAATTCAATCATTCTATCTCTTTCATTTTTACTAGATAATCTAATTGAGTACAATTGATATGCATGAGTAAATCCTTTTGGTTCTTTATGCAATTTTATGTGTTCAAATTTTTCTAATCGGGTTGAAAGATAATTTGCTTTTTTCCTACGCAGCATTATCAACTTATTAATTTTTGATAATTGTGATATTCCTATTGCTGCTGTAATAGATGACATCCTCCAATTATATCCTAAGGAAATATAATTTGGTTTTTCTATTGATGAAAAATAGTTATGAGTATCTAATCGTCCGTGTGAACGAATTAATTTTAATTTTTCATATATTTTTTTAGAATTTGTAGTAATTGCTCCTCCCTCTCCTGTTGTTAAAACTTTATTTCCTGCAAAACTAAATATTGCTAAATCTCCAAATGTACCGACTTTTTTATTATTAACAGTTGCTCCAATTGCTTCAGCTGCATCTTCAATTAACAATATTTTTTTTGATTTTGCAATTTTGGCAATTTCATTAATTTGACAAGGTAAACCTGCGTAATGTACTGGCATGATCACTTTAGTTTGTTTGGAGATATTTTTTTTAATGTGATTTGGATCTATCCCAAGAGTTTCTTCTTCAATATCACAAAATTTTAATTTTGCATTTACCATTTTGACCCAATTTGCTGTTGAAATGAATGTAAAAGATGGAACTATGATTTGATCATTCTGCTTTATCCCTGCTGCAATTAATGCTGCATGACCTGCAGATGTACCTGAATTAAAGGTAACACAGAAATTTGTTCCAATATAATTAGCTAATTTATTTTCAAATTCCTCAATTTCTGGACCTATTGCCCAATAGGAGCCTCTTTTGATTACTTTTGAAACAATTTTTACATCATCTTTTTCTACATGCACTTTGTAAAGTGGAATTTTCCATTTAGTTGCTGGTTTTTTTCGTATATCCAAAAACTTTCACTCTATTTGATTCATCTTTTTAAAACCATTCTCTACTGTGATGATATTTCCAATTTTAATCCTAACTCATTTTTTGCTTGACAAACATTACAGAATTTTGCCCATTTTTCACTATGTTTCCACCATTCTTTTCCAGTTTGTTCAAATCTTTGATGTGCCATTTGTAATAATCTTCTTACATCTTTTTTATGCATAAAATTTTTTATTGCAAACAATTCTGAAATGGTAAAATACTGGCTTACTGTAGCTGTATAGTCGGTTGCATCTCCACATTCTGTCATAAATTTATCTACTGCATCCAACTTCCATTTTGCAATTACTTCTTTAGAAACTGAATTTACTTGTTTATCATTTTTCACAATTTTTAATCTCTCATCGTATTGTTCTAATAAGAAGTCCTTATTATCGTAAAATATTGGGCTTCCAACATACGGTGTACAAATAAATGGATCAACCTCTATACCGTTGCGTATCCAAAATCCTAATGTCTCCATGATATCATCAATATTTTCATGTGGATTTCCAATCATGAATGTAGCAATTGGTGTTAATCCTGCTGCTTTAACTGCTGCAATAGTTTGTTGTTCATGAATTTGTAATTGACCTTTTCCAATATCTTCATTGAGAACTTTATCTGATGCTGATTCAAATCCAAATGAAATATAGGAACATCCTGCATCCTTCATAGTTTTTACTATTTCTGGTTTCACTGCAACACTTGGAGCGTCACCTAACGTTCCCCATTTTACAGTTTTATCTAATCCTTCTTTAACATACAAATCACAAAATTCTTTTGTCCATTTTAGATTACTAGTCATATTTTCATCTAAGATTGAAATAAAATCAACATTAAATTTTTCTACTAATAGTTTTATGTTATTTATAGCATATTCTGGAGTTGGCCATCTTGCAGGTAATTGAAAAGTATCATTTTCTTTATCTGAAATTCTTACTAATTTTTCTCCTTCTTTTCTATCTCCTTCACCGTAAATATTTTGTAAATCTATTCTAGACATTCCATTATGAGAACAAAAAGTACATCCTCTTGGACATCCTCTTTCCCAAACTACTGATGCTCTACGTTTAGAATTAAATGATTCAACCGATAATGGGAAAGATGAATATCTAAAATATATGTCCGTTTCTAAAAGATGGTATGCTGGTAGTGGTACTGTATTAAGATCTGCAATTAATGCTCTTGGCTCTGTATATGTAAATCCATCCCCTTTTCTACAACATAATCCTTTAACCTTATCAAAATCAAATTTTCCATTTTCTATTTCATCATAAACTTCTGCAAATGTTTCTTCACCTTCACCTATACAAATTAAATTAATTTCAGGAACTAATTTTAAAATTTCATCTGGATTATATGTACTCCAACCCCCACCACTTAAAAGAATAGATTTAGGAGATGATCTTTTAATAATTTTTGTTAATTCTTTAATTCTTTTGTATGTAGATGTCAATCCTCCAATTCCAATCAAGTCCCAATCTTCTCTTCCAATTTCTTCTTCAATCATTTGATCAGGAATTTGATTATTGTCAAACTCCATTCTAACCGCATTAAGATCTAAGATTCCTACTTCTGCTCCTTTTTTTTCTGCAATTGCTCCTAAAATAGCAGCCCAAAATGGAAAGTGATATGGCACACTATCTAATCTTATTTCTGGTACTACCAAAAGAACTTTCATAACATTTGTTTTTCTGATTGATATTTAAGCTATGATGTTTTTTTGTCACTTTTGATATTCTTTAAGAAATTTTTTTAAAGTTGTAGACAAAATTTTCTCTCCAAACAAACTTCCTCCTTCTGTAGCATTAATTGTTTTAATATTTTCTGGAGATCTTTTGATAAATTCTTTTGTTGCATTACAATAGTATTGATATGTTGGATCTTGGATTCCATAACAATCATAATCAGGATTATAGATTCTTGGATACAATTTTTTGAACTCATCACTATCACGATTAATGTTAGATGGTGCATTAGAATGTGCCAAAATTTCATCCCAATCATCATCATCATCCCAACCATGATTCATTCCAATTAAACCTACAACATTACATTTCAAAATTTTCCATGCAATAAACCATGATGCAGTTCCAACATTTCCTCCAGTTTGTATTGCTGGTAATCCATCTTTATGGTTTTTTGCTCTAACCATCAATGCTGAAATTTGATTAAATGATTTTTTCCCCTCATTATAATCAAATAATGAATGAATCCAATGAATTTTAATTCCTGCTTTTCTTGCATTTCCAACAATATTTGGATGTACTACTGTAGAAAAAATCCCATTTATTTTATTTCCATATTTAGTTATAATTGGATCCTCATAAAATTTTTTTAAAAGTTCGGCTGGATCAATTGTTGCTACATAAAATTTTGGGAATTTATCTGGAGTGATTCCTGCTTTTAATATTGGTTCTAACATTCTATCTGTACAAATTATTGAACCCTTGTAGTCACTTGATGCTAATAATTCTAAATGTTTATTTTTTTTAACTGATGGTCCAGCTCCGATAACAATTGCTGAATTGTCTAAAAATTTATTTCCTTTTTTATATGTAGGATCTAATTCTCTTGCTGAATGTTCTTTTGTAATATTCTCCAAGTTTAATGCAAAATAACTTACCCAATTTTCATAATTTTTTTTATAATGGTTTTTCTCAAAAGCATTTTCAAGTATAGATTGGTCTTTTTTTGTTTTTTTAAATAAATTTACAATCTGAGTAAACCATTGATCCCATGTTTTTTCACTATACCCCATTTGATTTTTTAAAGATAAAATAGTTTCAAGAGTTTGTTCATTAATTTCAAACTCATAATCCTTAGCCATATAAGAAAATCTTTATGGTCTATTTTAAATCTTAATAAATTCTATAATTGATCAATTCCAAGTTCTGTATCTTTTTCCTCAGAACGAAATATCATAAAAGAACCTGCTGCTCCTGATTTAGATACAAATTCTTCAAATTCTTTCTGTGAATAATCCTTTTTCTCCTCAATTTCTTTTTCTGTTCTTTGATTATCTGCTTTACTTTCTTTTGTAATTTTAAAATTAGATTTTATCATGTTATCAATTTTTTATATTCTTATTTAAGCTTAATCACAATATTTGAAACTTTTGAATTATTATTTTTTAATACTTGTAAGCAGTTGAAATGCCTCTGCATTTTTTAATCCTGATTCAATTCCTCTATGAATACTAAGGTTTTCAATTGCTTTAAGAGAACGTGGATGTGGGAATTTCTCAATTTCTGATTTATAGCTACGCATTGCTTTGAGTTTGTATGTTAATTCTAATTCAATATTTTCAAAAACATTTGGATGAATTGATTTTTTTACAAAACCTGGGATCTCATAGGATAGAATTTTTTTTACACCTGATTGTGGTCTAGATGCTACTAATGTTGATTCATGAAGAATTCTATGATCTGAATTTAAATCATGATTTGGTGTGGTGTATACAATTTCTGGTTTTATTTTTCTAATTTCTTTTTCTATAGATTGATTAATTTTTAATTGTGGAATTGTATCTAATTTCATATCTGGATAATCTAAGAAATTAATAGATGAAATTCCAAGAATTTGTGAAGATTTTTTGCATGATTGTTTTCTAACTTGTTTCATTTTTGAATCATTGTATTGAGCTGATGCACCTTCAGTAATTACTAACAAATGAATTTTATTCTTTTTTTTAGATAATTTTTTAATTGTACCTCCCATTCCAAGTACTTCGTCATCTGGATGTGCTGCCAAAATAAGAATATTCATAAGTTTAAATTTTCTTATTACTTAATAATGGTTTTTAAATCATCTTTTGATTTTTTCAATATTTCTAACTTGCTTCATAATTTCTTCTAATTCTTTATAGTTGAAACTAACTGGATTATCAAAAAAGTTTTTTTCTTTATTTGAGGTAATGTGTACTTCAATAATTTTTGTACCTAATGCTGCTGCTGTAATTGGAGCAATTATTTCAGGACAATGATTCGAATATCCTGAATAACTTTCTAATTCTGAAAAATCAATATTTGTTAACGGGCAAGGATATTCTGGAACGCAATACAGCCAATTAATTTTTTTTTTCATTATAATATTTAGATTTTTTTGGGTTTTGTTGTGAACTAACAATTATTTCTTTTTCTGTTTTCATAATAGCTTCTATCAATTCATTTGTTTTATTTTGTAATAAAATATGACTATCTGATTCTCTGATTTTTATTTTTTTAACATACGGATTTAACAAATCAACTGCTTTCAAGATCATAGGAGTACAGAACCATTCAATTCCAATAGATTTTGCAATTTGATGTATGTCTTCTATGTTATGTTCGTTTATTGATGTTTTTAACAGTCGATCTTTTTCTAAATGTTGTCCTACTATAGTTTCATCAAAAGCTTGAAATTTTACTGCATCACATCCTGCATTTTTAGATTTTTCCATCATTTCTTTAGCCAAGTCTAAGCTTCCATTCCAATTTACACCTATTTCTGCAACAACATATGTCATGTAATTATTTCATTTTTTTTAAATTTATAATCTTTAATGTTTTTTTATAAATAATTGAAAATCATATTTATAGGTGGAATAATGTTTAGTCACGCATTATTATCATCAATTCTTGAAAAAAATTTTGATGTAAAAATGATTTTTACATATGATGATTCTAAAAAATTATTTTACAGTGATTTTTCTTCTTTTGATTGCATTGCTGAAAAATATCATATACCTTTACAAAAAGTGAATAATATCAATGATGTTAAAAATATAGAATTAATAAAAAAAATTCAACCTGATTTAATTCTAGTATTAGGATGGTCACAACTTCTAAAGAAAGAAATACTTTCAATTCCAAATATTGCAGTCATAGGCTCTCATCCTACTGAACTCCCAAAATATCGTGGACGTGCACCTATTCCTTGGAGTATTATTAAAGAATTGAAAGAAAGTGCTTTGACATTTTTTTATATTCATGAAGGAATAGATGATGGTGATATTCTAGATCAAGAAAAATTTTTAATTACTGAAAATGATGATTCAAACAGTCTTTATCACAAAATTATTGAGATTGGGAAAAAAATGATTGTAAATAATTTATTAAAATTTGAAAATAATGTTGCTCCTAGAACAAAACAAAATCAATTAGATTTTATTGAAAATTGGAAAAAAAGAACTCCTGAAGATGGTTATATTGATTGGTCTGAATCATCAAAAAATATTCATAAATTAATTCGTGCATCCACTTTCCCTTACCCTGGAGCTTTTACTTATTTTAAACAATCAAAAATCATTATTTGGAAATCACACATAATTGAAAATAACAATTCTCCAGGAATAATTTCTAATGTTGATTCAAATGGTGTTTTAATAGGAACAGGTGATGGAAGTATTTTTATCACATCCATTAGTGTTAATGATGAAAAAGAAATTAATCCTTCATTTTTCTTCTCTAATGATGATATAGGGAATTTATTAGATGAGTAATATGAAACGAAAAATATGTGTCACTACTGGAACTCGTGCTGAATATGGTTTATTGAAACCTTTGATGTTTGAAATTCAAAAAAATTCTAAATTGGAACTAAAATTAATTGTTGCAGGTATGCATTTATCAAAACAATTTGGATCAACAATTAAAGAAATTAAAAATGATGGATTCAAAATTTCTGGAACAGTTAAAATGGTTCCAAAAGGTAATACCAATTTTGATATGTCCTTGGCATTAGCTGATGGAATAAAACAATTTTCAATATTATTTAAAAAAATTCAACCTGAGATTAATATTATTCTTGGAGATCGTGATGAACCTTTTGCATCTGCTATTGCAGCTTTTCACATGAATATTCCTAATGCACATCTTCATGGAGGAGATAAATCTCAAGCTGGAATAGATGAATACATTCGACATTCTATAACTAAGATTTCTAATATTCATTTTGCTGCAAGTAAAAAAAGTTTGAATAGAATTAAAAAATTAGGGGAAAATCCAAAATATATTTTTCAAACTGGCTCTACTGGAATAGATGAAATTTTTCAAAATAATATAACTTCAAAAATTGAATTAGAAAAAAAATATAATTTAAAATTCACTGGGAATGAAATTTTACTAGTACAGCATTCAATTACAACACAATCTAATAAAAGTAAATATGAGATCTCCCAAACATTAAATGCACTAAAAAAATTAAAAATTTCTACTATTGCAATATCTCCAAACTCTGATGCTGGCCATCAGGAAATTTTTGATGTTATGAAAGTTTTTGCTAACACAAATAATTTTTTTAAAATTTATTCAAGTATTCCAAGAAATGATTATCTTGGTTTCTTACAAAATTGTAAAGTTTTATTGGGAAATTCTAGTAGTGGTGTAATAGAAGCTAGCTACTTTGATATTTCTGTTGTAAACATTGGAATTCGTCAAAAAGATCGAGAACGTGGTACTAACGTAATTGATGTAAATCACTCTACTAATGAAATTTTTAATGTTCTTAAGAAAATTATTTTTTCACGTAAAAAAATTCCTTTTAAAAATAATTCTATTTATGGTAATGGGACTGCATCTAAAAAAATTGTTAATATTTTAACAAAAATCAAAATCAATGATGATCTAATTCAAAAACAAATTCATTACTAGTTATTATTTCTAATTTTTTTTGCTGGTATTCCTGCCCATAATTCGTTATTTGGAATTTTTTTTGTGACAAATGAATATGCTGCAATGATTGAATTTTCACCAACTGTCACATTTGGCATAATTGTACTATGTGTACCTACTTTACAATTTTTTTGTAAAATCACTGGTCCTTTTTTATTATCTATTGTAGAATGTGAATAAATTGAACAATGTGATCCTATCTGAACTTCATTTTGAATTTCTACTCCGTAATGTGAATTGATATATGTGAACTCACCAATATCGAAGTTTTCACCTAATTTCAAATTTTCAGGATATTGTACAATGTAGTTATATTTTGTCATTATACCATGTTTTATTTCTGGTTTTTCCCATTTTTCTTCACTTTCCAATATTTAATGTATAAAATTTGATGATTTAATTTTTGTGTAGTTTGATTTAATTATTCTCTATAATCTCATATATTTATGGAATTTTTGGGAGTAATTTTACAATGACAAAATTAATGCAAATTAAATATATCAAAGAGGTTTAAGTCGAAATAATGAAAATAGTTGTTACTGGTGGATCTGGATTTATTGGAACTAATTTAATTAATTCTATTAAAAACAAACATGAAGTAACTGTTTTTGATATTAATCCTCCAAAATTAGAAAATATTCCATTTATACGAGGAAATATTTCAGATCAAAAACTTGTAGAAGAATCAATTAAAAATTTTGATATAGTAATTCATCTTGCAGCTGCAGTAGGAGTTTCATATACTGATAATGAACCTATAAAGACTTTAGATTTTAATATACAGGGAACTAAAAATATACTTAGAGCCTGTGAAAAAAATAAAATAAAAAAAATAATTTTTTCTTCTTCTTCTGAAATATATGGTGAACCACTTCATCTTCCTATCAATGAAAATGATCCTGCAATTCCAATTACTACATATGGATTAAGTAAATTAGTTGCTGAAGAATATATCAAAGCATATTCACAAAAAATTGGATTAAAATATACTATCTTGAGATTTTTTAATGCTTATGGTGCAAATCAGTCAACCAATTTTGTAATTCCTAATTTTATTCGTCTTGCTTTAGAGAATAAACCTATAACAATTCATCATGATGGATCTCAAATAAGATCTTTTTGTCATATTGATGATATTGTTCAGGGAATTTTGTTATCTCTTAATGATGGTGAAAATCAAATATTTAATATTGGAAATGATTCTGAACCAATATCAATAAAAAAATTAGCTGAAAAAGTTATTAATTTAACTAATTCTAAAACTTCTCAAATAGAAATTCCATTTAAAGAATCAAATAGAAATAGAAAAGAAATTTTACATCGTTCACCTGATATAGATAAAGCTAAAAAATTACTTGGATTTACTCCTAAAATGAGTTTAGATGAAGGAATAATTTGTATAATGGAAGAAATGAGAACAAAAAAATGACAATTTATCTTGAAAATCTTGCTGCTGGATTAGAGCAAATTAATAATAAATCCATTAAAATTTGTGTAGCTGGTGTAGGCACTGTTGGTCTACCTTTAGCCACATTCTTAGCTAATTCTGGATTTTCTGTAACGGGACTTGATATTAGCAAAAATAGAGTTGATGAAATTAATTCAGCATCTGTAAAATTTGAATATCCGGATGATCTTAAAAAAGCAATTGCCAAAAAAAAATTAAAGGCAACAACTAATGTAGAAGAAGCAATCAAAAATACTACTGCAATTTTTGTTTGTGTTCCAACTCCATTAAATAACGAAAATGCGATTGATATTTCTAATTTAAAAGATGTGGCAAATAGAATTTCTCCATTTTTAAAACGTGGAACAATTGTAATTGTAGAAAGTTCTGTTTCTATTGGAACTACTAAAACTATGGGTGAAATAATAGAAAAAATGACAGGAATGAAAATTGGAATTGATTTCGGATTGGCATACTGTCCTGAAAGATACAATCCTTCTTTACCATTACCAAAAAATCCTCCTAAGGTAGTTTATAATGATAATGCTAAGGATCTCAAATTGTCAAATATTTCTAGAATTGTAGGTGGTGTGGATGATAAAAGTCGCAAATTAGCTAAATGTTTCTATTCACAGATTATTGATGTTGATATTATAGAAGTTTCTTCTATAGAAGCAGCTGAAGCTACAAAACTAACTGAAAATATATTTCGAGATGTAAATATTGCTTTAGTTAATGAACTTGCTCAAGTTTTCTCAAAATTTGGATTAAACGCATTTGAAATAATAGACGCAGCAAAAACTAAACCTTTTGCATTTATGGCACATTATCCTGGTGCTGGAGTTGGTGGTGAATGTATACCTGTTGATACTTGGTATTTAATTAAACAAGCAGAGCAAATTGGATTTGATACAAAATTATTGAGACAAGCAAGAATGGTAAATGATTATATGCCATTTTATATGATCTCACTATTAGAAGAAGAATTAAAAAAGTATAACCTCACTTTAGATTCATCTAAAATTACAATTCTTGGATTAGCTTACAAAAAAAATATTCATGATGTTCGTTTAAGTTCTACTTTTCCTATTGTGGAAAAATTAAAAGAGAAAAATTCAATTTTTGAAGTCTGTGATCCATTAATTGATAATTTTGACTCTTCCTCATTCTCATTGACTCCTACATCTGAAGCATTTGATAATTCTGATGCTATTTTACTTGTTACTGATCATGATGAATTTTTAAATTTAGATTTAACAGAAATAAAAAGTAAAATGAAAACCCCTATAATTATAGATGGTCGTAATTTCTTTGATGAAAAAAATATTTCTTCCTTGGGTTTTTCTTATAGGGCTATAGGCAAACCATAAATTCTTTTTTAAATTCTTTTTTTAATAAACTTGATGGGTTCTGTTGGTGTCGGATCTATTTTTCTAATATTTGCTGTATAGATAGATACATAATCAAAAAAATAAATTAAATTGGTAATTTTTGTTAAAATATTTCCTGATACTGAGAAAATCTCTTTATACTCAATATCTTTTTCATCAAAAAATTCTTTAATAATTTCCCATCTTTCTTTTGTTTTAATAAAATCATTTTGACCTCTTAATAGAATAGGTTTAAATTTTTTTGAATTATTCCATGGAACAATTCCATTGTGTGATGCTTCTATAATATCTTCTGAAATTACATGAAGTTTAGAATTTTCTTGAAGTGAATTTTTAAATCTTATTGCAGCAGATTGTAACCCAAATGGATAATAAATTACTGGAACATCTGGAATCCATTTAGCTAAATCAAATGCAGTATTATTATTGTTAATATTTTTAGAACCTATTTGATCTCTTAATTGTTCCATTTTTTTTATTGATTTAATGATGTCATTTTTTTGAATTGGTAATATTGGTTCTAATACATTCAACATTGTATACAAAAATGATGCAAATGATGCTCTTGGCGAATGATATATGGGAACTTTTCTAAATTCTAATTTATTTTTTTTACAATACTTTTCTATCTTTCCACCATTTGAAAATGAAATCACTCTTGATTTTATTTTATGAGCTGATTTTAAAATATTTAGTGTTTCAACTGTATCGCCAGAAACACTAATTGTTACAACTAATGTTTTAGAATTAACTGTTTTAGGAAGTAAATACCCTTTTACAATATCTATGTGAATTCCTGTTTTTGAAAATATTGAAAACATTAAATCACTTAATGCTCCTGATCCACCCATTCCTGCAAATACGATATGATCTACATTTACAATATCTATGGTTTTTTGTTCTGTTTCAAATGATTCACGTGCAATATCTGGCCATTTATCATAAATTTTATACATCTTTTGTGAATCATATTTTTCTAAAGTGGCAATATTCAACATTTCTAATTTAATACCTACAATAAAATATCTATCTACACCATTACACATCAATTAGTTTTTAAAAACCTAAATTTTTTATTATTATATGCAAAATGTTACTGGATTACGAACAGTTGAATGGAAAAATAATAAAGTAATAATGATTGAACAAACAAAGCTTCCTAATGAATTAATTTTTGTAGAATATGATGATTTTAATCAAGTTGCAAATGCAATTAAGACTTTGATAGTTAGAGGTGCACCTGCAATAGGAGTATCTGGTGCATTTGGATTGGGATTAGCTGCATTACAAAGTAAAGCAATAACAAAAGATGAATTATTATCCGATTTGGAGGAAGCAAGAAAAATTCTTTTTGCTACAAGACCTACTGCTGTCAATCTAGGTTGGGGATTAGAAAAAATAATGAATGTTGCAAAAACTGGAGATACTGCAAAACAAATTCGTGAATTAGTAATATCTACTGCTAAACAAATGGCAGATGATGATATTGAGATTAACAAATCTATGGGAAAGAATGGTTCTGTTCTTTTTGATGATAACGATACTATAATGACTCATTGTAATGCTGGTGCATTGGCTACAGTTGCATATGGAACTGCATTAGGTGTAATTCGAGCAACTAGAGAAAGTGGAAAAAATGTGAAGGTAATTGCTACTGAAACTAGACCAATTCAACAAGGATCAAGGTTAACTGCATTTGAGCTAAAACATGATGGATTTGATGTCAGTTTAGTTCCTGATACTGCTGTAGGATATTCAATGGCAAATGGATTGGTAAACAAAGTTGTAGTAGGGGCTGATCGAATTGTAAAAACTGGTCATGTTTTTAATAAAATTGGAACTTATCAAGTAGCAACAATGGC
>Ga0233434_1001764_pt1 | contig 20395 bp, 18 predicted proteins | sample SI_122_August201_4_FD_182738 | JGI IMG/M metagenome (GOLD analysis project Ga0233434, IMG submission 182738) | Seawater microbial communities from Saanich Inlet, British Columbia, Canada - SI_122_August2016_120_MG | ecosystem: Environmental > Aquatic > Marine > Inlet | place: Canada: British... | reverse complement strand
AATTGATAATGCTGATTTAGTTATAATAAACAGTTGCAGTTTAAACCAAAAAAAAGAATTAGAGATTAAATCATTAATTGAAAATATAAAAGAAACTTATAAAATTGTGATCATTGCAGGTTGTTTAGCACAGCTCCAATCAAAAGAATATCAAGAGTTTTCATTAATTGGAACAAAACAGATCAATAACATTGTAGAAGTTGTTGAAGAAGCACTGAACAACAACACAGTCCGGTGTCTGATGACAAATGAATTACCAGAGTTAAATACTTCAATTATTAGAAATAACGATTTAATTGAAATAATCCCAATTACTAGAGGATACCTCAATCAATGTAATTTTTGTAAACTAAAATCAGAACAAGATACACTGCAATCATACTCCGTTGAAGATATAATCAAAAGAGCAAATAAAGCAATTCAAGACGGAGTAAAACAAATCTGGTTAACTAGTCAAGACACAGCAAATTATGGTTTTGATATAAACACAAATTTACCAATTCTAATTAATCAAATTACAAATATCCCCAGTGACTTTAGAGTCAGAATTGGGATGATGACTCCGCATAACCTACAAAAAATTCAAACTGAGTTAATTGAATCTTACAAAAATCCCAAAATATTCAAATTTTTACATCTTCCAATTAATTCTGGGAATAATAATGTTCTCAAAAATATGAAACTAAATTATAACATTGAAGATTTTGATAAACAAGTTTTAGCATTCAGACGAGCAATTCCAAACATCTCAGTTATGACTGATGTGATTGTTGGTTTTCCATCTGAAACTCCACAGCAATTTTTTAACACAATTACTTTACTAAGAAAAACAAGTCCAGACTATACTAACGTCTCAAAATTTGAAAATAATTCAATCAGTACAGAGCTAAATGAAAGTGAAATTGATGAAGGTATGGTCGAAGAAAATGAAATCAAACGTCGGTTTCGTGTGACAAATGAAGTGTCCCAAAATATTGCTTTACTTGCTCATGAGAAGTGGCATAATTGGGTTGGAGAAATAATTCTAACTAAAAAAGATAAACATACAAACCAATTTATTGGATATACTCCAAGTTATACTCAAGTTGCAGTTGCTGGAGACTACAAGTTAGGACAAAAACTTAATGTAAAGATCACAAAGACAGGCATTTATGGCTTAATTGGCGAAAAAGAGAGTAAAAATAGCTTGAAATCAGAAGAGAATGTAGTTAAGTTGCAAATTGTTAATGATTGATTCTGATAGAATAAATAGCAAAAATTAACTATGTAAGTACTAGTCAGTAGTTATTATTGCGAAGCATTTAAATAAAAACCGCCTATTTCGAATAACAATGGCAGAGTTATCAGACTATCTATTAATTATTGGATTACCAAGCATGGTTGCATTACCATTTTTCTTTTTAGATTCACAGCTAGATAAAGATCGCCTATTTTCTAATTATTCCAATAGCATGCCAAATGGAGCTCAGGCAAATACAGGTTCCAGCAGCTCAGAACCAATAACTGAAGAAAAACCAAAAGGTCCTTGTCCAGACAACTATCTAAACAGAAAAACGCCTCTAAAAGAGTTAATTTCAACTTACCAAACAGAACACCCAGAAGCAGAGATGGAAAAAGCCATTCATGTTAAAAAACAGTGTAGACTTGTAACAATAATGCTCGATGATGTTCCAATCAAACAATATGACGCTGCTCTTGGTAGTAACCCAGATTTTGATAAATCCCATGAAGGTGATAGAGCAACACCAGTTGGAACTTTTTATGTCGCAGATAAAGATTTAGAAAGCAAAGGTCAAACGGCCTGGTATAAAGCCCTACATATTAGTTACCCAAATAAAGAAGATGCTGCAAGAGGCCTACGTAATGGTCTGATAAAACAATGGGAAGCAAATGCAATCAATAAAGCAATTGATAATTGTCAAATGCCTCCACAAAACACCCAACTAGGTAGTTTACTAAAAATGCATGGCAAAGGTGGCTACATCTCAAGTAGAGATTGGACTTGGGGCTGTGTAGGATTAGATAATTCAGTAATGGATGAAGTTTATGCATTTGCAGACAAAGGATGCAGAAAAGATGGTACATTTAAGACTAAGCTTGTAATTGAATATTAATAACATCTATAATGATTACAACTTATTTGAATAATTCAAATTAATAATTTGTTTAAAAAATAAAAAATAAAATAATTCCTTACAAAATTTACCTAGCAGCAAATTCTTCGAAACAAGCAACTTCATTCTTATCCAGATCTAAACAATTATTCCCATCACTAGTATAAAGCCAGTCATCTCCTTGTTTGAAATAATGCGTTCTAACACTTCTACCACCATTGGCGTTTACATATGTAACTTCACGTGATCTTGCAAGGTCCTCCATACTTTTTGAAGGGTCACCTACACTTTCATACAATGGTGCTGTCCCATCCCATCCCTGTATACTGTCCAAAGATTCATAACGAGAATCCAATCTATCCAAACCAGAATAACCACCATCAATAACAGTATTACATGCACTAAATGAAACCGAACTTACTGTGTCTGAAGCTGGAAGCTGATCAAATGGAGAACTATGCCCTGAGTCACCAAAGTATAATTTATCAATTGGATTATGTTCACCTCCATCAGCAAGATCCACATCCACACTATCTCGCCAAACATATTCAGAATCCTTCCAATGATGACCAGTAACAATTAAATTTTCACTTTGAGAAGTTAGAGCTACATCACGGCTGTTTACAATATAACAACCCCCATTATTCTTACACCAGGATTCCATATCACGAGAAGTGTAAGCATTATCCCCTGAGAACACAATAGTAGTTTTAGGGTCAGAATTACCATCACTGATTACTTTACCAAAAGTTTGAGCCATTTTCTGTTCACAGTTTATACCGACTGTGCACGCAACCATTGAAGGTTTAGAAGAGAAGTAATTTGAATCTTTTTGATATTCATTTGAAGACCAATGATGTAGTATTGTTTCATCACCCTCATCGTACATCACATCAATTCTGCCAGCATTAATTTTGGAAAGATCATTCCCATAACTTGAAATATCGTCTCCCTGGCCAATTTTAATAGCACCAAGTAAATCATTATTATCATCTATAGATTGAAATTGAACTGACCCTTCAACAAGATCAAGAACTTCTATATGGGAAAAGTATACCGGACTTTTAACTTTAATATCATCCCCATTGCTAACTCCGACAAATGCCAATCTTTCCCGATAATCTGGGCTAGAACCAGGCGTGTTTACAATACAGCTAGAACCATCCACACAAAACTTTTCTGCGCTTCTTCTATCTTCTTGAGTATAATATACCCAACTACCATGTTTTGCATCCACAGAGAGAACAGTACCTCCATCATGCAAGATTAAATCAGTTTGTCCAATCAGAATAAATTCCTCTTCTTTAGAATCATAGGGACTATAATAACTACCATCAACAGTAATACCTTGAAAAGGAAGCTCAAAAATACCATCTACAAATTCCCCGTCTTCTCCTGCAGTGTACGAAAAAGACCCAACATAAAGAGGCCTTTTGTCAACACCAACTACATTTTCACGAAGGCCAATTAATCCTCCATCCACGAGGGCTATTGAAAAATCATTTGATGAATCTGGAATCATCTGAACAACACCTTCACTAAGTGTTAGAACTCCATTGTCATCCTGGTACAAACTACCTCCTTGAAAGGTCCCACCTGAAGAGATCAATTCACCATTTTTTTCAATTGTAGTACTAATTGAACCGTCCAAATTAACTCTCATTCCTTGCACAGCAGCTGAATCAAAAGTCACACCATGCTCACCATCAGAAGTCATCCTTAAGCCATCATAATCTTTAATAGCAATAGAACTATCAACCATCGCAAGTCCATAACTATCAGACAACCATTTAGCTTTAGCAACTGGGTTTTTATTTAACATACGGTATTGAGTATCACCAACATTCTCTGGGTCAATATTATCTTCATCACCAGCCTTAACTAATGCAGCATCAAAGTCTGCCATAATTATTGCATCATCCAATAACTCCGGATTCTGATTTAACACAACAGACGCTCTTATGGGATCATCTGCAAATGCTGCTGCTCTTATATCAGGATCAATCATCAAGTCGGAATCCCCATATATAGTACTCCAAGCGCTATCCCTATCATAACCAAAAGCCTCATATGGATATTCTTCAAAGTTATCATTAAACTCCCCTGAATCACCCCAGTTTGTATCAGAAGTTCCAGAATCAAAACTGCTATCACAATCAGCAGGATTATCTAAACAATCTGCAAAAACCGAACCAAGGTTTAGCACACCAAAAATCACCAATAAAATAAATAAAGACAAAAGCCTTCTTCTTAGATTATAAGTTTTCATTCTTGCACCTCAAAATTCCAAAGGTACCAACTAAGCCCAAAATCATTCTCCACTGTAAAATATACTTGTGATTTTCCAACCAAGTCTTCAGTAGCAATGAAAGAGAATTCACCACTCTGTTTATCAATTTCAAACACTGAAGTTGCTGCAGCGTAGAAATAATTAACAGGATCTTCATTTGAAACGCTAACAGCAAAACTGATATTATCACCGATAGAAAAGCTACTATTTGAAAATTCTTCAATCATAGGCAAGTTTCCATTATTCGCATTAAGATTAATTACCAACGCGCCCTCCACAGAAACATTGTTTGAATTATTTGCCATGATGAAATAACTATAAACACCATTGGTATAATCATTAGTATCAAAAGTGATCAGACCTGAATCTTGATCTATATCTAAACTACTTGGATTAATTGAATAAACAACATCCCCAAATTCTTCCGCATTAGATTCAACATCTAATGTGTAAACACCAACTTCATTAATGTTCCACTCACTTTCGAATGTTAAACTAACGTATAAAGATTCGTTCAATTCTGGAACTTCAGCATCATCTAATTGAGAGTTAAATGACCCCAAGTCATCCCAATCATAAGAAAGCCCAAAAGTGTATACAATGTCATCCTCATTTTCCTGATAGTAATATAAATTCAACAAAAGATCAGAACCAGCCTCACCTACTGGTTCAAAATCAAAATAATCACTATTGGAAACAAACATTGAAGACAACTTCCCAATGGAAAAATATTCAGGATCTTCTTCTTGGCCTTCCAAAAATAATTCCAATTGTTCATATTTGTTTAAAAAGTCAAATCCTATAAATACCTCAAAATGAGAATATTCCTCTGACAATGATTCACTATTCAAAACAAAATAATAATCCAAATCAACTGTATATCCTCCACTAACAAATTTGACATTAACAATTGGTTCAGATTGTTCAAATATTAACCCTTGATCATCAAAAGCAGAAAAATCATCTACACAGATTGAGAACAATTCTACAACAGCAAGTTCAACTTGTTTTGCAATATCTTCAATATCTGGTTGACTATTAACACCATTGAAGAAATAGTAAGGGTAATTAGAGTTATCACCAGAATCATCAGAGTGTGAAAATTCCAAAAAATTAGCATAATCAATTAATTCTTCATCAATATGATAGTACCCACCATTTGCAAGCACTTGAGACAATGCATCATAACTTGTATCAGCTAAGCACTTTTCAACAAATAACTGAACAGCATCTTGATTAGATTCAAGACCCAAATCAGCACCAGTTTCAATAGCACTAAGCCCACTTGATAAATAAAAAAAAAGTGTAGCACTAGATAGAATCACAACTCCCAAAATGATAAAAACAGTCACCTGTGCTCGTTTATTACATCCCATCACAATACCACTTATTTTCTAATACAATTACAAAAAAATCAAAATTAAAAAGTATAACATTTTAAAACAAATTTGGTATATAAATTTACTCATTTACTGAAGCTGCTGCCAACACATCTTTCTCAATTTCTCCACGTACATCTTCTTCAGACACATATTTCAAATCTCGCTTTCGATAACTTGAGAGTAACTTTTTAATAGCCGAATGTACAAAAGCAGCATCATTCTTTAAATCACCAGTAAATCCACTCTCCATAGGCATTTGATAAAACCATTGATTAAAAAATCCTTTCATAAAATATGCAAATGGTCTCATCCCCCACCTTGCCTCATAATCAGTATAACTCCAAGCATCAAAAACAATTTCTATATTCCCAGAATCAAAAGTGATTTGTCTTCCATCAAATTCTTGAATCACTCGAGTTACATTTCTTAGCCGGATTACAAGTTTAATAACTAAAGAAACATATTTAGTCTTATCTTTAAATGGCCTAAGTTCAAGATAATAATTTTTTCCAGCTTCACTCACAACTTCCTCATTACGTTTATCACGTAGAGTATACCCCTTTTCTTGTAATGCCAAATTAATAGATTCAAACAATTCTTTCACATGGAAAATCCCATTATAATGAATAGCTCGATGATTAATTACTAAGTTTCTCTCTCCATGGTTTTGATAATCTGGCAATTTATATTCTCCAAATAGTTGATTAAAATATCAAAATATTTCCCAACTAACATTCATTTATTCCGATAAGTATAATTATATGTATTCAAATAAATTTTTATTTTCTCATAAATATCTTGTACATCACTTTCAACCCAAGTTTCAGCTTTTTTAAAGTGGTCATTCATGAAAATTTTATCAAAAAGATACATCAACCACCAAGTGAGAATATTTCCAGACCACCAACCTTTTCGATCTGTTTTCAAATATCCATCAAATATGATTTTAATCAACCCTTGATGCATCCGAAGAGTTTTCCCGTCAAGTTCCACATCAACTTCTTTAACATCACTAATATTAATTTTAATTCTGATTTCTTCACGGTGATAATCACTCAAATTTTTCCAAGGCTCCAGTACAATTCTAATATGTTTTCCAGTTGGAGTTATCTGTTCTTGATTGATCTTTTCGTAATAATCCCATCCTTTCTCATAAAACCATTGAACGATTGTAGCATACAGTTCATCAACATTAAATAAACCTTCATAGGAAAATTTTAACTGATCAATAATTATTCTTCTCTCACTCATTTAGTTCACCTTTGAAACATCGTTGGTTTCGCTGTTAAAATCTTTAACTTTTTTATCATGGTGATTGGAATGTTCAGATTTCGGGTCATGGATAGTCAAATTATCTTTCAGATCATTGGATTCTCCAAAAATTGATTTCTGCATTTTTTTGTCAAAGTTTTTTTTCCCAAAAAAAACCCAGTATAAAACAAAATTTGCAATTATTAACAAAATTAATGGAAGTAATAGATTCATACACAAACAAGAGAAATGACGCTTATAAATCTTACCTCAAACTAAGACAGATTTGAATAAACTTCAAACATAGAAAATTCAGATAGAAAAATAAAACAGAGAATAATTAACAAAAATTAATCAACAGTTACATACAACTTTTTAACACTATCATACCTACTATCACCACTGTAGTAAACATACACATTAAAGATATAAGTTCCTTTAGCTGCTGTTTCAGGCACACCAACATGAATTATTTCACTGTGATGTTCATTTTCTTCAATTCTAATCTCGCCAGTATCATACAACAGCCATGACAAGACATCATCTTCACTAACAGCAATCTCCAGATTATCCCCGCCGACTAATTTGGAAAGTGCCACATCAAGATTAAAATTTTCACCATAAACTTCTGCATCTATGTTTAAAATTCCAAGTCCAAATATATGGTCTTCTCCAGCTTCAACAGTCACAGTATGTAATGGGAGTGCAACTTTCTTCCCCTGATCAACTAATAGTCTCTCAAGTTCAGATTCAGTCTGAGCATCTAATTGGTCTTTAATATCATCTGCACCTGAGATAAAAGTTTTCATTAATAGAATCCCACTGGTTAAAATAACCACTCCCATGATTACAATTACGATGGTACTCATAGCAAGATTAATGGATCCCTTTTTCCCACAAGGAAAAATGTTCAAAAATTTATTTCCAAATTTTCGTTGCCTCTTACCAAACATATTAATCACCATCTTTACAAATAAAAGAACAGTTTTCTCCTTTATATTAGTTTGCTTTGAGCAAAAATAGACAATAAAGTTTGTGCAATTAAAATGTAGAGATTAAAATGCAAAGAACAGATTATAAAATTAAATAACTGAGAACAAAAATTTCTAAACTTTTAAAAAACTAAAAACCAAAGATTAAAAGAAAGTATCTAAACTTAAATTAACTATATTTTCTTTCGCTTGTCTTTCTTTAAACTTAGCATCAATTTGCACTAGAACTTTTTTATCAATCAACGAACGAGTTAAAGGAATTCCTTTAGTTGTAATTGACCGTAAATGTTCTGGCACACAGCTACTTGCAACTTTACTTCGAACAGCAATATCTTCGTAACCTAAGAATTTCCCTGCAGTATAAAGTACAACAAAAATTTGTCTTTCAATTTTATTTAATGGTTTAACCGCTATTTGTTTCCCTTCTGATTCTAACTGTAAAGAGTCTAGCCTAGAATGCAAAGCATCAATTTTGATTTCCATATCTTGCAGATAATCAAACAATGCTTGGATCTCATTACTATTTTCATTTATCGCCGACAAATGCTCGTCAAGAGCCGCCCTTACTTTAAAAAAATTAGTTTTCATAGTTAACACTACATCCTTTTGTTTCATTTGAAAATGACATCTTTCTTGTTTCCCCAAACAAGTATCACCTTCGTTATTCTACCACCGAATTACAATTAATAATAACTTACTTGTTTAAATAGCTTTCGATTACACACCATAGTTGTAACAAAAAAATAAGCAACTAGAAACGTGTTTATTTGAAATTTAAAAAAGTTAAAAATTAAAAATTAAGAAATTAAAAGATTAAGAAAAGAAAATTAAAATAAAAAATAAAAACAATTAGACTAAAAAATATTTTTTTCCATTCGCCACAAATCAACATCAACATATTCTGTTTTCTTTTTATGATGTTTCATAGTTTTAGGCAAAGGAAATTTGTAAAACCAGTTATGAGTAATCTTAAAATTAAAATCTTTGCTTATTGCTTCAACAAAAGATTTTGTTGTAGATTTATGCATTGAATACACAACAGCTGCATTTGAAAATGCTTTCTCCAAAAATACTTTATCAATATGTTTCTCTTTGGTTCCAAATGGAGGATTTTGAACCACAATATCGATTTCACTTTTTGATTCTGATAAATCAAGATTTTTAATATCATTCAGATGAAATTCTGCTTCACCAATATGATAGTCTTCAAATATCAATTTATAATTTTGCTTGCAAACTTCCATTATTTTTTCATCAACATCAACAAAATGTAGTTTTTTGGCACCAAGTATCAATAGGCCAATTCCGATAATTCCAGGCCCTGATGCAAATTCAGCTATCACCTTACCTTCAACTTCGCCTTTTAAAGCCATCTCCCAAACCCACTCAGCTGCGATTTCACTAGGAGTTTGATATTGCTCAAGCTGCACATTAGGATTTTCAAATCCTTTTAATTTACTAAGTAACACTGCAAGTTCTTTTTTACTTCTAACCATTAAATGAACAAAATACCCTCTCATTTAAAGTTCTTACTCTAAAAAATCCATTTTTGATGGTAACACTTAAAAACCACCTCAAATCCATTAATGTCAATGACTACAGAGACAATTAAAGTTAAAGGTTACGAGTTCAAAATTTTCAATAGAAAGCTATCAAGTCATCGAAGAGCTGTTCAAATTCAAAACGATATCCAGCAAAATCTAAAAAAAGTTGGAGTCCAAGAAGACGACATTGAAATTGAGTTACAGAAACTTGTAATTCGAACAGCGGCAGCTTCAATTGAATGGTGGCAAGATGGGTACAGACTATTTTACACCTATAACCAAGCAGGATCATTCATTTCAAATTTACATATCATCTCAAAATTAATAGAAGCTGAAGTTACAGCTGTCCTAAACAAAGAAAAAGGAATGGATGAATTCTTGAGAGGATTTTCTGAAGATAAAGATATTAAAAAACAACGTAAAGATGCAAGAATACTTCTTGATGTTCCAGAGGACTGTACAGATCTGAGTATTATCAACCGCAAATACAAAATACTCGCAATGAAACATCATCCTGACAGACCGCAAGGAGATCATGAGATATTTAAAAAGATAAATAATGCTCATAAAATATTGAAAAGAGAATTAGAATAATTTAATTATTTTTTTATTATATTTTTTATATGGTCCGTTATCACAAATTTTATTCAAAAACACAATAGTAATGAGATTACAGCAAAATGAAAATTCTTTTAATTAACCCACCAGTTTATCTTCCAACAACTTTTCCTTTCTCATTAGCTGCAATGAAAGCTGAATTACAAAATAGTTTGCAAGAATCAATTGAAGTTCTGGATTTAAACGCAGTTTATCATTATGAAACATTCAAAACAGAGTACCAAAAACTCCAAGATTCAAAAGAAGACTATTATACACAGTTAGAAGAATTCAATACAGTTGCAAAGTCTGACCACAACAAAATTTCAAAATCAGCTATGAATAATCAAATTACAAACGCTACCACAAGTTCTATCAAAAAAATAATTGAACATAAACCTGATGTGCTTGCGATTAGTTTAACCTACAACAGCCAGATATTTGTAACAAAACAAATTATTAATGAGATTAAAAAAGACTGCCCGAATATTAAAATTGTGATTGGTGGACCTGCTGACTATTCAAAAATTATGGATGGCACAATCAACTTTGCAGATGCAAAAAAATTCATTGAATATTTAGTATCTATTGGAGCAAAAGAAAAAACAACTGGCAAAAAAAACACAATATCAGCAATCCCAGATTTCACCAGTTTCAACAAGGAACATTATTTCACAAAAGAGATAGTCTACCCTATTCGAACATCTAAATCTTGCCCATACAAACAATGTACTTTCTGCACACACCATGAGAATAAAACATTTGAACAATATGACTTATCAACATTGAGATCAACTATTCAAAAAAACAAAATCAAGAAAATCTGCTTTATTGATGATGATTTAACTCCAATTCGTTTAAAACAAATCTCTGAAAAAATAAAAGATTTAAACGTTACTTGGTGGTGCCAACTACGTCCAATAAAACAGATCCAAACAGTTCTAAAAGTAGCTCATGATGCTGGCCTAAAAAGTGTTGCATGGGGATTAGAATCAGGAAACCAACGGATATTAGACTTAATCAAAAAAGGAACAAATCCAACAGACATAGCAACTACCCTCACAGTTGCCAAAAATTTAGGTATCAATAATATGATATACACAATGTTTGGATTCCCAACTGAAACAGAGACAGAATTCGTAGACACAATAAACTTCCTAGAAGAAAACAAAAAATCAATTGACATTGTCTCCCCTAGTGTGTTTGGCCTTCAGTATGGTAGCAAAGTGATGAAATATCCAAATGATTTTGATGTAACAGATATCAAATTGGATCCAAGAACATTTCTCAGCGACAAGATTTCCTACAAAACTAGCTCTGGATTAGATCAGAATACTGTTAAAAAGTTAATGAAAAAATACAAACATCAATTACAAAAAATGAATAAATTACCAAGAATAATTTCAGTCTTTAAAGAACAAGTGTTAAACATCAAATAGCGCAACTATCAATTCCTTTCTTCTCCAAATATTTCTGATGGTAAGATTCCGCCATCCAAAATTTAGAATCAGGCAAAATTTCAGTAGCTAAATCATCTTTGTACCGCTCAGACCTTTGTAAATCCATAAATTTTTTCAAAGCAACTTCATGTTGCGCTTCAGAATAATAAAAAATAATACTGCGATATTGACTTCCAATGTTCATACCCTGCCTATTTCGTTGAGTTGGATTATGCAATGAAAAAAACAAATCTACTAATTCTGAATAAGTCACTATATTCGAATCAAACTCAACCCTGACAACCTCTGCATGTCCAGTTTTATCAGAACAAACATCATTATAACTGGGTTCATCTTTTTGTCCACCCATATAACCGGCAGTTGTTTTTAAAACACCATCTAATCGATCAAACTTATACTGAACACCCCAGAAACACCCAGCACCAAAACATGCAATTTCAATTTGAGGGATTTTTTGTCTACTCATAAATTAAATAGAAATACTTCTAACTAATATATCTTATGTTTTAAGCTGCAGAGCGAGCTGCCATTGCATCTTTTTTAGCCTTTTTTAATTTTTTAGAATATTCCTTGGCATCGTCCATAAAACCTGCATGTGCATCTTTTTTATGATTCATGATCACCTTAGTCACACGAGTTAAAGCAGCAAGAGTTACTTTTTCTTCAACTTCCGCTGCTACAATCTCTTGCCTCAAAATTTTTTCATGCTCAACAATTTTAACTTCAGAAGCGATTAGGTTCTTAACAGATGCTTGCATTATAGCAAGCGTTTGAGAACCAACTTTAGTCATATACCTTGCAAGTCCCTCTTGAATTTTTTGATCATCCAAATCAACAGATAATTTTTTCTTCACTTTTTTACCATCTGCAACAGAAATTGCCAATTTATTTAATGACTCAAATGCTTCTTCTAATTTCACTTGAAAAAAATTCAAATAATAAGAACTTCTAGCTACTTCCTCTGCCTCAGAAATTGTTTTAATCATAGATTTAACAAAAGGTCTCATCTTATCAGAGTTGAACTTCATTGTTTCTTCTGCAGTTTTAATTAATCCAGTATAAATTTCAGCAACATCTTTAGTCGTTTTAATTGCAACTTCTTCGGGAGAAGTAGTGTCAAGACTGTGTATCTCTCCAACAAATTCCTGATGAGAAATTTGCATATCCTTGATTGCAGTATGAAAAACATTAATGAATTTGTACATTTCATCTTGGTGTTTATTAGATTCTTCTGAACTACCTTTCAAATGTTTCAAATCACGCCTTAATTTTCTGAGAGTTTTCTTTAATTTTTTAAGAACAGATTTTAATTGATCATGCATATCATCTAATTTTTCCTTTTCCAGTTCTAAATTAGCAAGTTCTTCTACAACTGCTTTAAGTTGATCTTTCATAGCATTTCTTGCAGCTTTATTCTTCTTAGATTTAGATATTTTCTTTATATCATTAGTCAATTTTTTCTCCTTTTTCTTCTTCTTAGAGATCACTTTTTTTACTTGTTTTATCTCTTCAAAGGACAAACTTTCTAACTTTTTTTCAACAAATAATGCTCTCCTTTCAACTTTCATTGCTTCTTGTACTGCCGTACCAATAGTCCTCACATTCTGTTGGAAATTATCCAATGACAGTTTACGAAAATTTTCTTCATATTTTTTATCATTAACAAGTTCACCAAGCAATTTTCCAAGTTTTACTGCAAACATTTTAACGTACGCATATCCAGCATCGTTTATTGCCAGCCGATTATCCATATTAATTAATTGTTTATCAATGACAGTTACGGACTCCAAGATAATTTTGTTCCTTTTTTCAACAGAAATTTCCCTATTTTGCAAATCAGTTACAGACTTACTAATATTCAATGCGCAAGCAGTAATTGCTTCTTCATGTAATTCAAGTTCAACATCTCTTTCAGACTCCTCAGCTAATGCCCTCTCAGCCCTTGTTGCAGCTTTGCCTAATTTTTCAGTACCTAGTTTCTCTCCTTTCATAACCATTGCTCGAAGTGCAGCTTTTTTTTGAGCAGCATAAGGGTAACCTGCACCTTTAATTGCAGAACGTTCAGCCCTAGTTCCAAATGAAACATTATACACCGAACTTCTTTCAGAGATTTGAATTCCACCCATTAATATTACTACCAAGATAACATAAAAAAAATTCCCAGTTAGAATAAAAATTCCAGAAACTACACCAAGACCATATCCACCAACTTCCCTAGGACTTTCAGAAAAACTTTTTCCACGAATTACAAACATGATAAAAAGCCAAACACAAGCTACAACGATAGTAGAAGTTCCACCTGGAAGAAATTTTTCAATAGCTTCAACTACAAATCCACTAGTTCCAACTATCTCAGAGAGTTCTACCATTTACACCAAGTTAATATTTTATAGAAATATAAACAAAAAATCCTTTTAAACCTATCGATGAAGTCACCAATATTCTAATTCAGATTAAACAAATTAAACAAATTTACTAAGTTAACCAAGATCATCTTTCTCAGCCAGATCATTATTTTCCTTCAAAACAAGAATATTTTTCTGATCTTTTTTCTCTCTGAATCCTCTAGCAACATAAACGTCTTCTTTAGTAAAAGTATCTTTGCCGCTGTAATATGCAGCAGTTGATGCTGTTCCAGGTGTTGGCGTAAAAACTTGAGTTAAGTTCACATAAATATTTTTTTCATCGCAAAATTTACTTAAAATTTCCATATCACTAATTGTTGATCCAGGATGCCCAGCCACAAAATATGGAACCAATCTTTTTTTAGTGCCTTGCTCTTTGTTCACCAGATTAAATTCTTTCAAAAATTCTTCAAAGTCAGCTCGAGTCCCTTTATTCATTTGTGCAAGTACTTTATTTGAAATATGTTCAGGTGCTATTTTCAATCGACTAGTGAATTGCATAATTTTTCTAAATAATTTCTTTTGATTCAAAATCACATCATGACGAATAGCACTACGAAGTTCAAGTGTGGTTCCAGCATATTTTTCTTGTAATTTTTCAACTCCTTCAAGTAATGGGTACAAATCATCACGCAAAACACGTTTAGGACAACCAGCACATTTTTGATTGCAATATTTTGTTTTATTTAATACAGTAATTTCCTCTTCAATAATTGCTGAGGACATTTTCTGCTCATCTTCATATAAACTACAATAAGAACCATACATATTCAAAGTTGGAAGTGTCAGATCATTAATTTTTTTCACACCACTTTTGTACAATCTTTCAATTTCTAGCAGGATACTTTCAGTACTTCGTTTAGCAACTTCTTTTCCTTGAACCAAAGGGATTACACAAAAATTACAACTTCCCCAGCACCCTCTACCAATTACAACTGAGTTTTCTAAAAAGTCCACCATGCTTTGATGATAGTCAAACAGTTTTGAATTTGGATGTAATTTTCTGGTGAATGGTAAATCATAAATTAAATCCATTTCTTTTTCTGATAGTGGATGTGATGGCCGATTATGTTTAATGAAACCACTTCCACAAGGCTCAATAAATTCTGAATTTGGTAGCAAATAATGAATCCTAGTTAGTAAACTAAATTTACTACTATCAGCAGCACATGCCTCAAAGCTTGGCAATTTACGAACTCCTTCTGGTAGTTCATTTGCTTTTACCCGATATGACAAAGCATCAATTGTTGCAAGATTTAATTTTTCCTGAATTTCTTTAAACTTAGTAAATGAATCTTCAGCAGTTAATTTTTTTATTCTACTGAGTAAATCAAGTAATGCTCTCTCAGCATTGCCGTGAATCAACAAATCAGCTTTACTATCATTTAACACTCCGCGGCGCAGTTTATTTTCTTTGTAATCAAAATGAGTGAATCTGCGAGTTGTAGCTTCTACTCCACCGATTACTGTCATTGAACCCTTGAAATATTCTTTAATTTTAGAGGTGTAGACAATTGGAGCGTGCACTGGCACCATTACATTTTCACGCTCACGCAGCATCGGAGTATAATTTGCCAAACTAGAATCCAAAAGTCCAGATGTGATACAAAACAAATATTTTGCTCTTCCACATCGAAGATAATCTTCTTTATTTTGTGGTTCTGCAACTATTCCAACAGAATATCCTTTAAGTTCTAAAAGTCTTGAGAGAATTGCAATTCCACTTAATGGATGATCGTAGTAAGGATCGCCCGTTACAAAAATAACGTCGAACTGCACAGTATCGGAATTTTGTAAATTTTCTTTTTCAATTGACACAGGTAGGAATCCTCGCTGTGTTTGAGCCTGTTGATTCATTGTTATCTTAATATCAACTCTGTTTTATATAATCTAGTGTTCAATTTTTCGTACTAGAAATTGTGACTGTAATTGATTCAGATTACAAATATTCACAAAATAGAGAAAGTAATACTAATTTAATAAATTATTACTAAACAAAGAATTAGAAAAAAAATAAAAAATAAAAAAAATGCTTAGAAACCAAAGGTTTCTGGCACCACTCTGTGGAAAGAAAAAATTACTTCTTCTTACGAAAAAACATTGACCCAGCAAGCACTACAGCAATTGCAGCAATAATCCCAATTGGAGCTGCAAGTCCTTTCGCGGTATCAACAAATCCACCAGTAATCGCACCAGTCAATAAGTTTCCAGAGTTACCTGTTTCAGTTGTGTCAACAGCAGTTGTAGTTTCTGTAACTTCAACAGTTGCTTCAGCAACATAAGTACAAGATCTTGCATCAGTTGGTGCTGCAACAGTTGTAACTACATCTACTTGACCTCGTGACTCTTTAAACTCACAAGCGTTAGCATCGTAGCAGCTTCGATCTTGACTTCCGTCTTCGCTACATACTGCCCAAGCAGTACAAGTCCAACTTTCAGTACAAACTTTATCGGTTTCGCTGTCATCATCACTATTACTACATCCAGGATCGTCTAAATCAAATAGACCATCTCCATCGTTATCTTTGCCATCTTCACATTCAGATCGACTTGAAGAACCACTTCCTCCACCGCCAGATCCACCAGATGAACTGGTAGTAGTAGCTGCACTTACAGTAAAGATCACATCTCCTTCAAGACTTGAAACAGAGTTTCCAGCAGCATCAGTTGCAGTACAGATTGGCATCATAGCACCAGCAGTATCAGTTTCATCACCAGTGATTGCAGTTGTAACCACATCATTATCATCAGTTGCTAAACAAACACAAGTTGAGCTTGCATCAACAGTAACATCTGAACAAGTGAAACTACTAATAACAGGATCCACATCGTCAACAGTTACTGATATAGTGAACTCGTCTCCAGCGTTACCAGCAGCATCAGTAGCAACAACATCAAATGAGAAAATATCACCATCAGAAGTTCCGCTAAAATCAATTACCAGACCAAACTCAGTTTGACCAGCTGTAGTATAATCCACAGTTGTAAAAAGTCCATGATCATCTGCATCATAAAAGGTCACAGTGCTAACAAATGAACTTGCATCGCTAACAGTTACAATAAAAGTCTCTGCGTCAGCAACAATAAAATCACCATCGCCAGGACTAATACTCACAACTTCAGAGCCTACAGTATCAATGTAAAATAATTGACTTGCTGTACTTTCTTCACCTGTAACATCTGTTGCAGTTACACTTAACTCATATTCACCATCTGAAAATCCACTAGGGTCAAAGCTTACAAAAACACTATCACCCTCAGTTGTCATATCAGTTAATTCAGTTTCAGCACCACTTGCATCAATTACGGTAAAAGTCCCACTGTCAATATCATCACCAAAAAAGTCAGTAACGATTACTTCAAATTCTTGAACTTCTGAAGTACCGAAAGCGGTAGTTGAATCTGGGTAAACAAATTCAATTATCGGCCCACTATTTTCAAATTCTAAGGTGAAAAATTCATCACCGTCCTCTGTAAATTCTTGATTTCCAGCAGCATCATAACAGGCAATGAATCCATCAAATGTGCTAGCATCTATTGGTGATGGGTAATCAGCATCTAAGGCGATTGTTAAATCCCAAAGATCAGCATCAATTGCAATTTCAGCAGATCCACTAGCTTCTACTGTAACAGTTCCGACTGTGTAAGCTGTTGCAAATCCAGTAATTGCCATATCTAGATCACATTCAAAGTCTCCTAATAAGTCAGCTGAATCTGTAACTGTGAAATCAATAAATTCATCAAATGAATCAACAGTCCAATAGTTATCAGAATCCATTGTAATAGATTCTACAATTGTCACAACTGGTGCTGTAGTATCAACAGTAAAAGATAATTCTTCAACTACAGTATTTCCATAGATGTCGCTTCCAGTCATAACTAAACTGTATAGACCATCAGCCAAGACACTATCATCTTCGAATAAGTATTCGTAAAACATATCTACGTCATCATCAGCACCAGAAGCTCCTTCTTCAAAAATAGAACTTGCTTCGTAAACTATATAATCGCTTGTAAAAACAGCTGAAAATTCATCAATGTAACTGTTTCCATCGAGGACTTCAAATATGAAAATTAATGGCAGATCTGAACTATCTAAAATTTGTCCTTCAACAACACTTTCAGAATAAATGGCAGGTGCTTCCAAGTCAGCTGAACTAAAAGTTAAGATATCTGATCCCACTCCATTTCCTGCTTCATCTGAACATAAAAAGTAATATTCATATTCATCTACTGCTAAACTTGCTTCGTAACTGTATATAACGTCACCAACAGCAAAGTCATCAGTAGTAATAATATCAAGACTGAAAATATCCACAATACCATCAACTTCAGTATCAAACCAAAGCGAACATGTTAAAGTTGAAGAGTAAGTCTCAGTTAAAGTAAAACTAAGTTCCACATCATCCATATGAAATTCAATTGCATCTGTTGTTGTTATAGTGATAGTAGGTACACCAGTATCGATTACAAAATCAACTGAAGCAATTGCTTCGTTAGCTTCACTATCTATTGCTAGAATTTCTAATGTATATTCACCATCCGCATATTCTGCAGAATCCAATAAACCAGTTAAGTCACCTTCTTCATGAAATTCAAATTCTGAAAAATCTAATTCCACAGAATTCAAACTAACTACGATTTCAACAACTTCAATATCATCAGTTACAGTAGCCTCAATTGTGATCAAAGAGCTGCTTGCCAATTGTGCATCGTTAAAAAATTCATCAGCTGATGGAGAGATAATTGTAATCTCTGGACTGTCTGCAAAAGCAGTTGGTACCGCAATTAATGCAATCATCATCATCAACATTAACATGTATAGTATTTTTTTCATTTATTCACCTTTTATTATGTTTATATTTCAAATCTTTATAGTGGGAAATTGAGTAATTTTACCCAAAAACCACAGATTATTTATAGTATTTAGTGTTATGTCTTTTAAAGAACAACATGGTATTTAAATGTTTCTATTTCTTTGTAACTTAATAGTAGTAAATAGCCGGAAGATTTATATAGTAATTGGTTCCCTAGTTGTCTTATAAAGAACAACGGCAGATTGGTGTTGGCATTATTATGAAGAAATTTCAAAAAAAAGGAGACAAAAAATGACTTATAGAAGAATTAGAGAAGTGAAAGAGATTAAATATCAAGTAGGAGTGGATACCGGCGAAGCAATTTCAGGCAGAGAAATAATGAAGACCATGTCAGAAATGGCAGTTGACAGCGACGGACATTTAAAGTTTCGACAACAAAGATTACCAGATGGAAGGATGAAAATTGGCTATTCAAGTATAAGTCCTCAAAAACATGTGGCATTAATAACTGGAGACAATTTAGATCAGATAGAATTTGATCCTAACGCATCATATGAAAATTTAGCATTAGCAAGACATGTTTGGCCAAAATCAGGACCACAACAAGCTTCAGGAATTAATGAGGAAATTGTACAATATCATGTCGACCCAATAGCACAAGAACTTGAAGACAGGTTAAAATAATCTTTTTATGATTTTTTCTCAATTTTTTTTAATTTACTTATAACTTACATTCTGCTTCGCGACCCACAACCCACTGGTCAACCACGAATTAGCTATATAAAGCAAAATATGATTACTAGTATTATGAAAATTAAATACACAACAAGGAACAACAGATTAACAGCAGAAATTACCAGCGACTCAGTAAAAGAGACCTTCAAGAAACTTTCTGAATTCCAAGAAATCTTTGACGAACCATGCTGTGGTCTATGTAAAAATGAAAATCTAAAATTCAGTGTCAGAACTGTTGAAGCAAATGACTATTATGAATTAAAATGTTCAAGTTGTTTTGCAAAATTAGCTTTTGGTCAACATAAATCTGGCGGCAGTTTATTTCCAAAACGTAAATTAGCAGATGGCAGTTACGATACCCAGCATCAAGGGTGGCATAAATGGAATGGGAGTACAAGTAAACCAACAACTAACCTAAATGCAGCAGTTGAAGCCAAAAAAATTGAGGTCCCAGCAGCAAACTGAACTAATCCATAACATTATAAATTCCAATATGTTAATCAACAGTAAAACAACATTATTGGAGGAATAAATATGAAAAAAGACGTAATTGAAAAAGTATCAGCTTTACTTATCGCAGCATTTGGATTAGTTGCAGCATTAGCATGGAACGATGCTATTAAAGCTTTATTTGTTGGACCTTGCGGAACAGAATCTGCTGGTGCACTTTGTAGTTTATCATCAGGTGGACCTTGGGTTTATGCAATCTTTGTAACTGTGCTTGCGGTAGTGGTTACAATTTATGTTGGCAGAGTAGCTGACAAACATAAATAATTTGATTTTAATTGTTTTTTTTATTTTTTCATTT
>Ga0233434_1001754_pt1 | contig 20456 bp, 16 predicted proteins | sample SI_122_August201_4_FD_182738 | JGI IMG/M metagenome (GOLD analysis project Ga0233434, IMG submission 182738) | Seawater microbial communities from Saanich Inlet, British Columbia, Canada - SI_122_August2016_120_MG | ecosystem: Environmental > Aquatic > Marine > Inlet | place: Canada: British... | reverse complement strand
AGAATATGGAATTTTTCTATTGGCGAATAACTTTCTAATGGATTTTGACTCATTGGGATATCTCCTTTCTTGTCTTAAACAACTCGTAGGAGTTTTTGTTTAAACCCTCTAATAGTTCTGCAACTGTCTTGTGGTCCAAGAACAGGTGGGTATTGCCGCATGCAATTATGATGCCCTTTGCCTGCTTTTCATTGCAATCAAGCAGCGTGACGTAGTTGCCCTCAAAGATAATGTCACTCAAGACTCTTCTCCCCTTTGGATATGCCCAACCTGGCCAATGCAGTGTCAGGCCAACTTATGCTCTCGTTTAGAACAGTACCGTATTTGACTTCACCATAATCTACCTGGGGCTTGCTGGAATTTGCTTGTACCCAATCAACATAGTATGCGACTTCAAGATAGCCCAAAACATTTGCCTCATAATTAAATGCGGCAAACGCACCGCCAAACCTACCGTATTTTGCATAACCATATGACAGAAAAAACGAATGATCAAAATAATTATCCAACTGCAGAATTATTTCATTTGGCAAGTTTTTCTTTTTTGCAGTGTTTCGAAGTTCTAGATACTCCTCGTCTGTAAACGACAGTTTTTTTCTTTCATACTTTTTTCTTGGAAAACCTGGATGCTTTTTGCACAGATGGTCAACTGCAAGCTTGTGGTGGATGACGTGCTCCCATACATTGGTCCTTTCTTCAGCACAATTCCTGCATGTCTTTCTCACCTTTTTCAAGATCTCAGGTGTCCACTCATAGATTATGTCAGACAAAATACTTCTCCTTGTTTTTCTTTTGCTGACGTTCTGTATTTTTTTGCAGTCTTGTTTAATGGATCAAGTCTGAGCGATACATCAAAACATGCAACTGCTTCGGCATACTCTCTTTGAAGTAAGAGTACCAGTCCTTTGTTTGTCCAATACGAACTGTCTGTAGGATGCAATTTGATTGCTGCACTGTAACAAGCAATCGCTTCTTCATACTTGTTTAACCGTGCCAAATCAGTTGCCTTGTTATACCAAGCTATGTAGTGATTTGGAGCCAGATTGATTACTTTGTCATAGTACTCAACTGCCTCGGCATATTTTTTTTCTTTACCAAAGTTGAAAGCCTTTTTGAAAAAATAGTTTACTTTGTCAACTTCGGATTGTGTTAGAACTTTTTTGGGTTCTGTTGTTTTTCGTACCATGCACAACTAGTGGGTTTATGATATTTAGGGGTTTAACTATACTTAATATTTGTAATATGATGTTTAACTATACTTAACTTTTAGGCGTGTCATCTGGAACGAAACTTTGCCAGTATCTTCCGTCTGCATTTCTCAGGGTTTTTCTCAATGTCATGCTCCCAGAGTCTGAGGACTGACCACCCGTCCCGTCTGAGTCTTCTTGTATATTTCCTGTCGCGTCTCATGTTGCTTTCAATCTTGTCTCGCCAGTATTTTTTTGCAGGCTTTTTCTTTTCGTCATATCTGTATCCGTGCCAAAAGTCGCCGTCACAGAAAATCATAATCCTCTTTCTCTTGTTTGCAAAGTCTGGGTTGCCGTACATTTCCGGATGCATTTCAAACTTGTATCCTGTTTCTTTTAGAATCTTTTTCATTTTGATTTCTATCTTTGTGTTTTTTCCACGTATCTGGGACATGACCCACGATCTTTTTTCCGGAGTGAAGATGTCTGCCATTCAAATAATTATGCTAATGATTCTATTATTGCTTTTTCTTCGTCTGTAATTTCAGTAATGATGACTGGTTCTAATTCAACGTGTTTCTCTTCATGTTGTTCTTTTTCATGATGTGCCTTTGTTACTTGGATTGACCGTGGAATTTTGTAGTTAAGTATCCTAGCGAATCTATAAAATCTGTAACTGGATCAGTTAGTATGGTGAAACTATCCTCTTTTTTTATTTTGATCAAGAACTATTAAAATAATCTATGACTTTATTTTTATATTTTTCATGTAGTGAAAGTTCATTCATGATATATTTCATCTCATTTTTTTGAACTTTATATTCTTTGAATATTATGGAATCTATTTTTGCCTCCATGTTCTCAATTATATCGTTAATTTCAACATGAGGTATTTTGTTTGTGGGCAATTTGATTTGTTCATCAGGATTTTTTTTGTTCTCAGTAAGTCTTTTTTCTAGAATACTCTGTTTTCTCTTATGACTGATGATATTTTGAACTAATTTTTCCAATTCTAAAACTATCTCAGGTTTATTTTTGAAACTTGTAATAGGTAAATTTTCAATATACATTTGCCCATATGCATAAAAACCACACCCAAATCTGGTGGCACCTTGATGATGTTTCCAATCTAAAAATGAACTGTTAAGTAATGCAATAAGACAATCTGAAGAAATTATTGATTCTGTAGACAAAGCAATGCCATAACCTCCAGCAGTTCCCCCGCCTACAAATAACACATTAACTCCTTTATCCAATGCAAAAGTTGCACTGTTGGCAAGAACTTGAATTAAAATTTTATCTTGATCAAACTGTTCAATATTTGATTTTCTTCCAAAAGCATACCAATTTGAAACTCCTTTCCACTTTCCATGTTCTCTTGATTCTAATTTTGATTTAGTTTGTAAAAGATAATCGTATGTTTTAGGATATTTTGCTTTTAGATTTTCTTCTTCAATAAGAAAAGCCTTATCATGTTTTATATGGTATGGAAAAATTATGATCTCGTCATAATTTGTAACATCCCATTTTTTTATATCTGCTCCTTTTAGAAGAGGCCTAATCATGTCATTCTCCAAAACTACGTATTTGTTTAATAATTTAGAAAATGCTTTTATTGTTTTTTCTCCATTATCAATTAATTTTAAAATAAAAATAGGATCTGCTCCTGTATTCAATCCTTGGAAAATTCTTTTAGTTATTTTATCACTACTTAATTTTTCAAAAGATTTTATTCTATTATTGATTTTTTTATCTAATTGATTAAGAAAAATCCAAGGTTCTTTTGTAAGTTCAGAATTTTCTATGAAAAACATTCTAGTATTTTTATCATCTATTTCATAATTAATTTCTAATTGGTTTTTTTGTCTTACTAGTTTTTTTGTTTTTAAATATTTAATTTTTTTATTTGTATTCTTATCTAATAATATGATTGTTGTGTATGTTGCAGCATTTTTTTTGAAAACTTGTTGATCTCCAAAATCAATTATTTCTCTAATTGATTGTTTGTCTGAAATAAATTTACGTAAGCCTTCGCCATAATTTGTGAGAAAGAATTTATTTGTGATAATATATCCAAATTTACCATTTTTTGTCAAGAGATTGAAACCTTTTTCAACAAAAATTACTGATAAATCATAATTTCCACCAGATATGGTGGAATCAAATTTAGTATTGTTTAGATATTCTACAAATTTTGGATCACTATCTTTCAAATTTTTCTTACTTATGTATGGCGGATTTCCAACAACTATGTCAAATTTTTCTGGAAGTTCTTTTTTCCAAATCAATGCCTTGGGATCTATTTTGGAATCATTTATCAAAGAATTTCCAACAAGTAGATTTTTTGATAAATCAATTAACTGCTGACTGGACATTGCCAATTTCAAAAACATGTTCAGCTGGGTAATCTCAATTGCTTGCTCGTTGATGTCCACTCCGTGAATGTTGTTTTGTATGATTCTTCGGATTTCCTTATTCTCGACATCCTTTCCAAAGGTTTGGTATGACACTGAGCCAGATTTTTTACCCTTTACTGTGTGGGTATATTGCCCGCTTGCTTCTTTTTGAGCCTGAATTTGAGTTGAAATTTGAAGCAAAACATCAACTGCACGAATTAAAAATTCTCCCGTACCGCATGCAGGATCCAAAATTTTGATGTCGTTAAGTTTTGCCTCCAGTTCCTCTAAATTGCCAGAGTACTCTGAAATCAAATCCGGAATGTTTGTAACGTCTGATTTTGACAGATAAGGAATTATCGTATTTTCACAGATGTACTTGCTGATATACGATGGCGTATAGTATGCCCCGTCCTTTTTCTGCTGAACGGTTCCAAGATAATTCTCATACATCTTGCCCAAACTGTCATGTTCTATGTGTGCAAAATTATAGCGAACAGCTTTCTTTTTTGACTGGTATGTCCCCTCTATCACTTGCTGCAATACCTTGTCACTGATGATTAATTCGTCACAATGATGTTTCTCAAAGAGCGTACTGCCATACCTTCCGCGAAAGTATGAAAATATTTCTTGCAGATAATAACTTAATTTTTTATCTTTATTTTTTTCCCACTCATGCATCGCAGATAACAAATATCTGTTTTCTATCTGTCTGTCTCCGCAACTTCGAATGAATATTAACCGATTTAGAATTTTTTGAGCAGCAAACTCAACGTCGTCTTCTGAAATTAAATTTTCTTTTGCAATGTCATCAACTAAAGTATTTCTATAATCTAGTAAATCCTCTAAAAGCTGCTTGTCTATGCTGACTCGTTTCGGTTTTTTGCCAAAATATTCTGCATCTGAATCTAATACGTTTAATGAAAATTGTTTTTTTGTTAGATCTGATAAATTTTCAAATTTCTTTATGTATTCTGAGGCTAAAAAGGAATAATGCTGCATTGATGCAAGTGTTCTGCCTGTGGATTCTGTGTTGTAGACCCGCATTTCCTTAAAATTTGTTGCAATTACCCACGTGACTCCTTTGTTGTATGCATAAGACACTGTGGAAGTAATTTCATCCTTGAGTGACTCCATCGAGGACGATAAGGGAAATTCCTTGAGATAAAACCTTGTAACTCCGTCTATTTCAAACGCATTTGCTTCAGAGTTGTCATACCTCTCTAGTTTTACGTCTGATTGAAAATTCCATCCCAGCTCTTCAAACAATGGACGAATGAAATCTGTAAAAGTATTCCTTTCGTCATAGTTTTCGTCAACTGAATCTAGCTTGCTGACTAACATCTGAACATTGTTTTTAAAATCAGCCATTATCTCAAAATCACTGCTCCTGTCACAACTATAAATTGCATTAACATGTCACTTGTTTGTTTTGTCTCCGTTTTTTTTCCTTTTTGCATGAATTCTTTTTCTTGCAGATTCTTTGGATGATCCTGTCTTTGACATAATTTTTTTAATTTCAACATTGATCTTTTTTTCATCTTTGATTCTTTTGACAGCAACTTTGTAGTACTCTTTATTGTTTTCAATCCCGATAAAATTTCTCTCTAGGTCTATTGCAGCAACACCCGTTGTGCCGCTCCCGATAAACGGATCTAATACCGTGTCACCTTTTTTTGTAAATAGTTTGATAAACCATGTTGGAAGCGTTACTGGAAATGCCGCACTATGATTTACATTTCCACATTCTGTTGCCAAATGCAACACATTGGTAGGATATGCCATGTCTCTTTTGGCCCAATTGCCCACTTGCCTACTCAATCCACTTTTTGCATTTGACTCAAGCCTGATATTGTCATTCTTTGCAGGGTTTTTTATCCTGCCTTCGGACCACTCTCCCATTGGTATCATGACTTCCTCTTGGTACATGTTGAATTTTTTTTCTTTTGTAAAATGTAAACATCTTTCCCATGAATCTCTGAACCTGTTTGGCCATTTTCCTGGAAATGAATTTTTTTTATGCCATGCATATTCTTCGACCCAGAGCCAACCCTGTTTTCTCATCTCTAAAATTAATTCCAAAACATATGTTGAGCGTTCTCCATTTACTGCATTTTCTTTAATGTTTAAAACAAAGGACCCTTTTGATTTCAGCACTCTTTTTAATTCTTGAGATATTGGCAAGAACCATTTTACGTAATCTTTTTCTGGAATTCCTTCATAGGTCTTTTTTCTTTTGTCTGCATAAGGTGGGGATGTGATGATTAAATCAATTGTTTGCGAATCCTGTCTTTTTAGGAATTCCAGACAGTCCTGATGATAGATTTTGTTTTTTAATACCACCTTAAACACATGTTTTTTCTATTATACTAATTTTCTTGTTTTTTTGTCACGTGAATAGATTCTGGTTTTTTGATGAACCTTGCATTGCTCGAGTCCTTGCCAAACGGATCAATTTCATAAAATGGATTTTGAATCATTTCTGGAGGATTGGGTGTAGTTTCTTGTTCCAAGTCAATCTCCGAGATGAAATAAATCCAATACCTTGTTCCTAGTTCTTTGGCTACTTCAATTTCATTTTGACTCCAAAAAATACTGAAATTCTTGCCCGTGCTGCCTTTTACTTCGATGAATCTGTCTGGAATCAAATTCTCTGATTTTGAATCAAATGACTCTATGTCGTAGCCTTTGTTTGCCCAGTCCTGCGAAATTTGCTCTACGCTGTTTGATTCCTCTAAACACTGTTCTTCATCCCTCAATCTTATTTTTTCAAAATTCACGACAATCTTTTCTGCTATCGATCCTACTTTCTTCTTTATTTCTGCCTCTTTTGCTAGGTTTTCTTCTAATTTTTTCTGAGAAATCTTTCTTTTTGCTTTTCTGTATTGTAAAATTGCCTCATTTTTAGCATATATTGGATTAAGTTTGATCCTGCTTCCTTCTTTTTTTAATAACCCGATCTCGTTTAAAAAAACTAGAGTTTCTGTACTTTCAAATAACTTTGATACTGATTTTTTCTCATACCACATGACGTTATCTTTATCTTTATGAAACTGAGCCAATCCTGGCATGATTCTGTTTGAAAATTTATTTTTAATCAGGCAATTTTCGATAATTAGCTGTCTGACTTTCTCTCTTGATTCTATGTTTTGCAAAATTCTTTCTCCAATATCTGTAATCATTAGCATGTCATTTTTTTTAATGATGATTTCTGATTCACAACAAAAATCTTCGTTCTCTTTATAATTTAAAAATTGCAACCCTTCCTCTATTTTCTTAACTTCGCACTCTCTTTTTACTTCGTTTGAAAGGATTTTGCCTGTTGCTTCTCGAATTTTTATAATTTTGAGAAATTTTATAATTTGTTCAAGTTCAATTGCCATCTTCTTTTTCTAAATCTTTTTTTAATTCTTTTAAATGATCGACTAATGCGTTGAAATCCTTTTGTGCTTCCTCTTTGCTGATCTCTTCTCTGGTTCCATCATAATCTAAAATTGTTGGCCATGAATCGTTTAATGCATTACTCATGTCTGTAAACTTTTGCCACAATCGCTCGTCAATTTTTTCATCAATAGTTCTTTTTCCAATGATCAAATGATATGTGACTTTAGTGTCTTGTGCCATCCCTAGTCTGTGAATTCGATCCATTGATTGCATGAACTGTGCTCCATTGAAATTACGATCCAAGTATATGGCATTGCTGCAAACCTTTTCCCCTGTTTTACTGTTGATGTGTAATGAAACAGATTCTGCCAATGAAGCTGGCGTTGCAATTAAAATGCGTGGATTTGGGTCATCTTTGAATTCTTGTATTCTCTTGTCCCTGTTATCCTCATCTTCCTCATCTTTTGAGACGTCCCCGTAAATCAGTATGGGCCTCTCCTCTTTCAACAGTTGATTTTCAAAAATTTCCATATTTGTTACAAAACTTGACCAAATTATGACCTTCTCCCCTTTTGCCAGTAGTTCTTTTGCTAGTTTTGTTGCTTCTACCAGTTTTGCTGGAATTTCTTTGCTTGAATAGCTGACAATTTTTTCATATGTGTCAGGGGATTCATGTTTGATGCTTGTTAGTGAGACTTTTTGTTTTGGAACTCCGAACTCTTCATTTGTCACGTCAAATTCATCTGATTTTTCATAAATTAGTGTTGGATTTGATGCTGCCTGTAGCAATCTGATCATTTTTGCAACTCTGAATCTCTGCAACTTTGCCTTTTCTCTCATATCGTAAATTTCTTCAAGTGTTTTTGAAACAATCACATTGTAAATTTCTGCTTGGACTGGGGACAACGATACAAAATGATTTTTGAATTCTGGTTTTGGTAAATCTAAATCTCTTTTTCTTATTCTTGTAAACAGCGGGTCAAGTGCATTTTTGAATTTTCCAATTCCGTGATTTTTTGCATACCTCATGTAAGTAATATCGTTTCCCAAAGGGAAATCATATGGCCACAAAAATGTAATTTGAACCCACAAATCTCTTGCATCATTTGGCATCGGTGTTCCGCTAAGTATTGTCCTTCTTATCGCAAATGGTGCTATTGCCCTTGCTGTTCTTGCCCAAGTTTTTTGTTGGGGACTCTTGATGTTGTGTGATTCATCGATAATCAACATCACCTTGTTGTTGCTCATAAATTCTATAATCTCTGCAACTCTGTGCATTGCCGTAGAAAAGTGCATTAAAAATAAATCGTGATTTAAATTTGGCAATTGTTTTCCAACCTCTCCTCGAACTCGAATGGATCTTGGTTTTTTGCCAAAGCATAACTTGTACTCATCTTCCCATGGAAAAAATGATGCAGTAGGGCCAATGACTAAAATTTTATCGATAATTCCGTCGTCCAGCCATTTTGATATGGCTGCATAGGTAATTGTTGTTTTTCCACTACCTGGAACAGAAAAATTTGCACCATTGCCCACTGCTAACAAATGTGAAACGGAAAGTTTCTGATATGGCATTAATTTACGTTTGAAATTTGGTGATATGTCTGGCGTAATTTTTTCTCCACATTCTTTTAGTTGATTTTGATCATGGGAAGGCCATGTTTTTGCACATACTGGGCATTCATTTTTTACTCTGAGTCCTTTTTCCACTGCTTGCTGGTAATTGTCTTTGTTGACTGAATTGTTGACCACATTTTGCAAGGATTCACAAATGTCTAATTCTATTTTTTCTTCTTCAAAAAATTCTTTAATTTGTTTTACGATGCTGATGAATTTGACTAGATCCTTTGTTTTTGGAAAAACCCAATTTTCACCTTGCTGTTGGAAATCTGCCAATTCTAACCAATTGGTTATGTTCATGTCTACTGATATGTCGCCTGTGGGGATGTATTCCAAAACTAAGTTCTTGTATTCGTCATAACACAGTGAGTTCATTTCTAATCTCTTCCTGAATCTTCTAGTTTTTTAGAATAATCTAAAATCTTTTTTATGAGTTCTTTGGATACGTTTGTTTTTAGATCCTCACTATCAAATTTTAACACTACAAAATTGTTTAAAATTGAATTTAAAATTAATGGTATCTTGTCCTCGTTCTTTCTAGCTTTTACTTCGTCTTCAAAATCAGTAAACCTTACTACTGTATCTGTGGATGGCTCTTCGTCTAGCGTTGGATCTATTGAAACAACTGATACCTCTTCCATGTTTTCCGCAGCATCAACAATTTTTTCTAATGAATAATCGTTTTTTATTGCCTGATTAATTGTTCTTATGCGCATATGTGGAACCTGATCATGAATTAATCTGAAACCAACCTTTAGACAAGCTAACTGGTCTTTTATTTTTTTGTTAGTCTTTTTTGCATTATGTAGAATATCCTGCAAATCAATAAAATGTTCGTTATATCCTTCTATGGGTGTAAAATTTTCATCATCATCATAATACTGTTTTAGATATTTTTTCATTAAATCCAATCTTGCAAGTTTGTATGCAATTTCACTTTCATCGTCTATGCCATATAGCTTGTCAGCAATTTCTTTATTTGTAAAACCTGCATTTCGTCCCTCTTCTAGTTTTAGTAGTTCGTTAATTGCTCCGTATCTTGATTTTGGATCCTGTCCAAGTGAAATTCCGGCTTCCATTGCCCAAAGATCTTTACTTGAAATTGATTCTTCTATTCTTGCCACTTTGATAAAATCGTATTTCTCGTCACTGGTTTCCTTGAACAAGCTTGTTAAAATTGCCATTCTTCTGTTACCGTCAATCAAATAACCATCCCTTGTGATTAATGCCAGCTCTGTCTGTCCTTTTTTAATAATGTCTTCTCTGGTCCTACGCGTGTCATTTGGTTTTAGACTGACTAACAACTCTTGAATTTTTTTTGCATCTTCAGGAATTTCTGGTTTTAAGGAACCTCCTTCCTCTCGAATTATTTTGATGTATTCCTTTGCAAATCTTCCATTTTTAATATTGTAATACACTAATTTTCGTGGGAGTTTGTATCCTTGCAAGACAATTGGCTCGCCATTAAGATATTCCGTCCTTGTCTGATTGATTTTACAATTACTATTTTCAATATAGCTGTCGATAGTTATTTTATTATTTTCATTTTCCTCAGACATGATAATTAAATAAAAAACACACTCCTATAAATAAAATTTTTGTGTGTATGGAAAATTAGATGTGTATTACAACGTATTTTTTCTAAAAAACAATATTCAAAGTATCAACATGTTGCTTTTATCTTAGATATTTTCATACATTACATTGACTGAAATTACGTTTCATGGAGGGGTTAAAGACATCGGTGGAAACAAGTTCCTAGTAGAAGACAAAGGCACCAAGGTCTTTATGGATTTTGGAATGAGTTTTAGTGAGGAAAATCAATATTTTTCAGAATTTCTAAAACCCAGAGGTTCCAACACACTTACCGATTTAATTGAATTGGGAATTTTGCCAAAAATCAAAGGGCTGTACAGGGAAGATTATGCAAAACATATGGATTTTGGAGGAGACGAAGAGACTGAATTTAGCGGGATATTGTTAACGCATGCACATGTGGATCACTGTGCATACATCAAATACCTGAGACCAGACATCCCAATTTACTGCTCTGAAGAATCAAAACTGATAATGCAAAATTTTGATGAAACAGGAAATGGGGAGCAGTACCTGACAATGAAAGAGAAATTCCAGTTTCATGAAAGCGAAAAAGGACCTACCGCAGGTGAGATGGTAAAAGAAAAAGGAAACGAGATACCGCGAGAGATTAGGGTTTTTGAAAGTAACAAAAAATTCAAAATTGATTCAATTGAAGTGAATCCCCTGCCAGTTGATCATTCCATATCTGGTGTCCATGGCTTTGTTTTAGACACAACTGAAGGGACGATTGCAAATACAGCTGACTTGAGATTTCATGGAAGGCGTTCAAATGATACAGAAAAATTTGTAGAAAAATGCTCAGAGTCATCCATTGATGTCCTGCTATGCGAAGGCACAAGAATTGACAAAAAACCATCATTGACAGAGTACGATGTTGAGGAGAAAATTACAGACATCATCAATGATACGGAAAATTTGGTAATCTGCGGATATCCAATTCGAGACCTGGACAGATTGCAATCGTTTTACCTTGCTGCAAAAAATACGGGGCGTGATTTAGTAATAGAGCCAAAACAAGCGTATCTTCTAAAATTATTTGCACAATCCCCCAATCTGAAAGGACTGTATCCCGCACCTACAGACAAACACATCAAAATCTACATGCCTAAAGGGGAATGGGGACTAATTGACAAAGACATTGATGTGTATACAAGAAAATTACTGGATCAAGATTACAAAAAATGGGCTAGGGAATTTTTGGATTATGGGAATAAAGTGGATTTTAGGGATGTGTCTAAAAAACAAAAAGAAATGATGTTTTCTTTAAGTGATTTCAAACTGCAAGAATTAATTGACATCAAACCAAAGGAAGGCTCAAGTTACGTTAGATCACTGACTGAGCCATTTGATTTGGAAATGGAATTCAAACAAAAACGAATTGAAAACTGGTTTACTAGATTTGGATTGATTACCAGTTCAAAGAAATGGCATCAAGTACATGTTTCAGGACACGGTGATGGAGAGCAAATCAAAAAAGTAATTGACGGTGCCGATGCTAAAAAAATAATACCAATTCATACGGACCCAAAAAATGAAGTTTATCATAAGAAGTGGCACACAAATGTGACCACTGTAAATCAGCACGAAGTTGTTAGCGTGTAGAAATTTAAAATATTATATAATTTTCATATGTAATTTTCATATGTAATTTTCATATATAATTTTCATATATAATTTTCATATATAATTTTCATATATAATTTTCATATATAATTTTCATATATAATTTTCATATATAATTTTCATATATAATTTGAAAAACATATACTCTTCAAAATTTATCAATCTGCATGGTTAGCAATAATGACATTCGAGAATATGTCAAGGAAAAATATGGATATACACCAAAGAATGCGTGGATTGCACATGCCAAAGAGCACTATGAATTGGATGTAAATGCGGCACACAATCGCTCCGGTGAAAGAAAATGGCCATGTCCCACAAAAAGATTAGTTGAGTTTGAGGAGATATTCTTGCATTTTAAATTATTAAAATCAGAAAATTAAATGAGTTTTATTTTTTATTTTTGACTAATCCGTAGAGGGTGTTGCTTGTTTTAGGCTCGATATCCCAAGTAATTTGATTCAATTCAGTCAATCTTCCCATTATTGCAGCACGTATTGAAATTCGTTTTTTCTTTGCTTTCATTTCAATATCGCTATCGTCTCTCATATTGATAGGATTGGCATATTTGCGAATTTCTTGGAATTTTGTATCTTTGTTACTCTCTGCCCATTTTTCAAATTCTAAATCAATTTCATCATCAAGATATTTTTCACCAGATGTTTTAACATATTTGGAAGCAATTTGGTTCTCGGGAAATTTTGTTCTTGTCAATACACCCAACTTTAAATTATGTTTGATTGTTTTAATTATGCTATTTACCACTTTGTCCTCAAGATCAATTTTTCCTATAATTTCTTTAAAAATAAATTCAGATTCCTCCTTTGAAAAAATCAATTTTTGGTAACTTTGAATATTTTTATCAAAGATTTTATTTTTAAGACGACAAAATTCTATGCCTTTTTTTGTAAGGCCAATCTCAAAATCATAGTCCTTAATGGAGCCTATTTCTTGAAATTCAAATTTGCCTGTTTTATTATTTAATTTTGGCAATTCTTTATTTTTTCTAACTACGACATTGACTAATCCCATTGCATTTAATGCACCGTCAAAATATGCCATGCCGTTAGAAGATTGACTCAATGATTTTTTTTGTCTATAGAACCAAGATTCTTTTGTCATGCCAACAAAATGTTCTTGAAATCTGGATTTACTGGTTTCAATTTTTTGGAATTCTTTAATGTCTGGCTTTAAACTGGTTTTAGATGTTGGAACATAAGGTAGCCCTGTAGAACGTTTTTGGTGTCTTTTTATTTTAAATTTCTCCTCATAATTTCTAATTTTTGCTGAAATTGCATATGCAACTTCGTATGCAATTTCACGAAATGTGTCATATTTTACTGTGGTTTCATCGTTTTCAATCATTAAATGTCCTAAAACAGTGACTGCTACCTTTATTGGTAAAAATCGGCTATAAAATGACAAAATTAAAGGGTAATCATCATCAGGTAATGAAATTTTGGATAAATTTGATGATGTTTTAATCGGGGTAGCAGTGTCGCAGGTTTTATCATATTGATTGCAAATTAGATTATATTGTTCTAATCTTTCATTATGGATTCTTTCAAGTACATTATTAGTAAATTCTATGTTGTTTTCATTGAGTGCAGAATCGTTTTGTTTCTGTTTAAGGGATGTTGATTTTAGAATATTATCTTCCTCTGTTTCAATTGATGGGGAAGTCATTAAATTTTCTAAAATATTTTCATCAGTAGTTTGTTCAAAATCTGAGTTATTTGAATCAGCGGATTGATTGTGTGCTTCAGCGTTGGCAACCATCTGTCTAAATGACTTTCCATAGTCGGGATGGTTTAGCCAAAAGGATTTAGTTTTTGCTGGCATGAACGGTAACATTTCATATATGTGCTCAAATGCTTTTTTGGGGTCGGTCCATAAGTTGATAAAGTAGTTTAACGCATAATTAAAAAATCCCTGTATGCTTTGAAATTTTTTTCGGGAAGTCTCATCTGCGAGAATATTTTGTATTAATTGTAATTGACGTGGTGTGGGAGGAAATCTTTGAATGCCAGGGGGGCCAGACTCAGATAAAGGATGAAATTCTAATTTGAATAATTTTTCTTTTTTTCCGGAAACGCCAACCATCACTTTTTTAAATTCGTCTGGATTCATTATGGCCTTGATGCTGTCTATCATTTCAGGTTTCATGTGTGGAAGTAAGTTTTTGAATTGAATTTCAGATTGAGCAGGATCATTCCACCAATTTATGTACAATCCAATGGATTCTACAACAAAATCACTAAAACTAGTAAAAATGGTTTCATTGTCTTTTGCAATTTTTTCAATATCTATAACCTCTGAAGAACCTACATGAATTTCAATTTCTTGAGTCGACATGAAATTAATTAGTCGGTAATACTATTTATAGAAATCTATTGATATGTACTTTTCTTTAGTAGTAATGTATATCGATCTAATCTTTTAATAGAAATTATAGTATTATTGGCTGTAATACCCTTTACTCCTGATGTTATGTAGGTATTATTATATACCTCGTTAGCACTATACAATACAGAATGTCTCAAATAATATTCAAAGATCAGGAAGGATTGGAATTATTCAACGAAACCCTGAAAGACGATGCCATAAACAGGCAATCCATACTTTCTAACCGTGGCATTGAATTTCATAATTCTTGCGAATTATGTGCAGTTTGCTTTGAGGCTCCAACTACTGATGAGATAACACATGAGAGAATCAATTTAACAAAACACCACATACGTTATTTTCCTCAAAAGATTGCATTTGTTCATAGTAAATGCCACGATAAAATTCATGATCCTAAAAATCCAATAACATACCTCATTGACTTTAAAAAAGGAGATTCCAGAAAATTCTATCAAAAACAAAATAATTCAAAATTAACATCAGGAGCTTGTTCAGCATGAGTCTAGTTACAGATGTATTTGATTATGTTAAAACTAATCCTGGTACAGACGGAATCAACCTTCAAAATCATTTTTCTAATGACAATGTCTCAGACACTCTTTCTAATTTGGAATCAACAAATGCAATTAGATGGACCAACCAAGGATATGTCATAATCAAACAATCAGTTATCGATATGAGATTGTCATTGGATGACTTGATTGAGGATGTTGAAGAAATCATCAAAGAACAAATTTTAAAAACATGTCCAAAATGTAATATTAATACAAAAGGAAAACAAAACATAGAAGAGATATTCGGTTATAGAAAATGTAGCGGAAAAATAATCCCTCAAAGCTATTGTAGAAAATGCAGATGCAATAAGATGCAGGGGAAAATAATTACTACCGGAAACAAAACCGTCAGTTACGGGTCAGGCTATTTAAAATGGAAATCCAAGCAAAAACAAAGAAAGCCACAATTTGTCAGACAAGAAATAAAAAATAATGCTGCAAAAACAAGTGTAGATTTAAAGGAAGAGCGGGAAAGAACTCTCTCTTTTGAGGACCACTTTAAAAACTCCATAATAGATTCAAATGACAACGTATTACAATATATGACACGATCTTCTGACGCTACAAAACGTGACGACTTTAAATTTTAGATAAAAATTAAGTAGTTCCATGAATAAACTGTTGATATGAATGACAAAAACATTAAAGAAATTGACAAGTATATTGCGCAAAACCCTGATGCAAAGTTGCCAAAAACCCATTCAGTCATAATAAAGGGAGATAGCAAAGACGTTCAGGTTTACAAGATACCGTTAAAATTACTGTTTTTCAACATTAAAAATGGCAGATTTGCCGCAGAGTATCTGGAATTAAAAGAAAAACTAGGCCGAGATTTAGAGCCAAATAAAATTGAGGACAAAAAGCTCATTCAAAAAATGCTCCTAGAACTGGATCCCAAAAAAAGTCTGGAATTGGAAAATGATCTGAGAAGATACGGGCAACGCGAACCTGGAATATGCACGCATGACGGGTATGTGCACAATGGAAATCGAAGAATGTCTGTCATTCAAAACATTGTAGACACCGGCAACCTTAGCGCAGATTTTCTTCAAGTTGCACGACTGCCTCCAAATGTGGATGATCAGGACTTGTGGTTGATTGAGGCCGGAATCCAATTGTCAAAAAACGTTCAGCTGGATTACGGACCGATTAACACTCTTTTAAAATTCAAGGAAGGAATCGACAACGGACTAACGCCGATACAAGTTGCAAAAAACCTCTACGGCTACGGCGATGAAAAACAAATTTTAGAAAAGCTGGAAATTTTGAAACTAATCGTCAAATATTTGAAATTCATTGGAGAGCCAAACCACTTTAAAAAAGCAGATAGAATTGTGGAGCATTTTATTGATTTGAACAAGATAATTGCCGCAGAAAAAAGAAAGGGCGCAGCAATTAGTGAATTGTCTGCATATCAGAACATAGGATTCCAGTTGATTCATGACGGTGTAACGCAACGCGATTTGCGCGCAATGAAGAAAATTATCGGGGAAGAAAAATCTAAATCACAATTGTTCAAGGCTTTGGAATACAGCAAACCTGAATCCTCAAAAAAGAAAACTGCGGTAAAGATGCAGGCAGAAGAGGAGGATGCCTACACCCCTGCTGTAACAATTTTCAATGAATCAAATGACACTGCAAAGGCCATAACTGATTCAAGCAAACCTCTTACAAATCTGGAACGTGCATTTACAAATTTGGATACAATTGACGGTAGAAACAGCGCGGTATCAAGCACAGAGTTTCAAAAATTACTGGACCGCATTGAAAAAATTGTAGATAAATTAAAGAAGTGATGGACCCCAGATTTCTTCCCTTTGAGGATGCACGCGAGTATGCAAGATCATTGAAATTATCATCAGTTGTGAAATGGTTTGAGTTTACCAAGTCCCCTGATTTTCCAAACAACATTCCAAAACGGCCTGAGGGAACATACAAGGATGAAGGCTGGGAAGGATATTCTGACTGGCTGGATACAGGTATGGGAAAATATGTTCAAAAAAAGGAAAACAGGATGCCATTTGAGGATGCACGCGAGTATGTCCGCTCTTTAAAACTTCCAGGAATTAAAGGATGGATTGCATACTGCAAGTCTGGCAAAAGACATCCGGAAATTCCAGCATCAGCACATACTGCATACGGAGAAGAATGGGAAGGATATGGGGACTGGACAGGTACGGGAAGGACTAGGTATTCCAATTTTTTACCCTTTAAGGAGGCACGTGTATATGCGCGTTCTTTAGGTCTGTTTACAGAAAAAAGTTGGAGTAAATTTGTAAAATCAAACGAAAGGCCAACAAACATTCCAGCAAACCCGAAGGGCACTTACAAAAAGGAATGGCAAGGATGGAAAAATTGGCTACGCGATTCTGATGATTCATTTACAGAACATTTAGTTGAAATTGAAACAGAAATTGGAGATAATTTAGATGAAGCAATCAATGAACTTGAAAGTGAATTTCTCCCTTTTGAAAAAGCCAGGGAATATGTTAGAAAGTTAGGTCTGAAAGGGCAAAAAGAATGGTTTGCATATGCAAAATCAAACGAAAGGCCACCAAACATTCCATCATCACCATACAATATTTATGAAAAATGGGCAGGCATGCCTGATTGGCTGGGAACGACAAGAATTCGTGAAACACGTTTTGTATCCTTTAAGGAGGCACGTGCATATGCGCGTTCTTTGAATTTAGGAGGACAAAGAGAATGGGAGGAATTTGTAAAGAGTGGAAAAAAACTGACAGGCATTCCAACCCATCCCGAAAAAACATATGCAAAAACTCTAGAGTGGACCAATTGGTATGATTGGTTGGGAAACACTCGAGGAAAGTCAGGTCAAGGTGCAGCTTTCAGACGAATCAAATCTAGGTTTCAGGAATTAGAACATGCAGAAAATTCATTAGAAGAGATAATGAAAAAACTGTCCGAAGAATTTCCAGAACTGCCTGAAAGCGAGATACGATCTATTCTTAAATCCTAGTAATGAAAAATAATGCTACCATGAGTGCCAAAATTAACAAAGCTTCTGACGAGAATCTGAGAACAGCTTTACAAAAATTGTGGCATCTTCAAAAGCAACTTTCGCTTTCTGATTCAGTTGTAGAAAAGGCAGCTTATCTTTACAGAAAGTCATTGGAAAAAGGAATTGTGAGAGGACGCTATATTTCTACATTGATTACCACCACACTGTATGCTGCATGTGTTGATGATTTTGTTTCAAAGGATCTAAAAGATATTGCAAACGCATCCAATGAAACAGAATATGACATTGTGAGATATTACAAAACTTTGACTGATAATATTACTTTAGATAAAATACACGCAGATGCGATAGAGCAGTATGACAAAACACTGGAAATCAACCCTGATGAAGGTCGTGTCTTATATGACAAGGCCATAGAGTGTTCCATTTCCGAAAATTACCGTGACTGCGTATCTTATTGCGATAAAATAATTGAAATATACCCTACTGACACGGGAACTTGGAATCTGAGATGTTCTGCATGTCAGGATTTAAACGAATTTGAGCAGGTCATTGAATGCTGTGATGTTCTGACCAAGATCAATCCTAAATCTGAAAGTGCATGGTACAACAAAGGCAATGCATATTATGATCTAAAAAACTACAAGAAGGCCATCGAATGCTACGACAAGGTAACCAAGATTAATCCTGAATACTTTCATTCATGGTTTTGGAAAGGCTTAGCATATTATGATCTAAAAAACTACAAGAAGGCCATCGAATGCTACGACAAGGTAACCAGGATTAATCCTGAATACGATGATGTGTGGAACAACAAAGGTTTAGCCTACCTTAATCATGAAAATTACAAAGAATCTATCGCATGTTTTGATAAAGAAATCAAAATTGATCCTAATTATGACATTCCTTGGAAGAACAAAGGTCTGGCATATCATTATCTAAAAAACTACAAGAAGGCCATCGAATGCTACGACAAGGCAACTAAGCTAAATCCTAAAGATTCCGATACCTGGACTGAGAAAGGTTTGTCATATCATTATCTAAAAAACTACAAGAATGCCATCGAATGCTACGACAAGGCAATCAAGATCAATCCTAAAAATGAAATTGTTTGGCACAACAAAGGTCTGGCATATTATTATCTAAAAAACTACAAGAATGTCATCGAATGCTACGACAAGGCAATCAAGATCAATCCTAAAAATGAAATTGCTTGGCACAACAAAGGTCTGGCATATTATTATCTAGAAAACTACAAGAAAGCCATTGTATGTTTTAACAAGGCAACCGATATTGATGCTAAAGATGGAAGTGCTTGGTTCTACAAAGGTCTGGCCAATGGTAAGTTCAAAAACTATGATCAGGCCATCGAATGTTACGACAAGGTAACTAAACTAAATCCTAAATTTGAAATTGCTTGGTTTTGGAAAGGTAATTCCTATTACAATCTAAAAAACTACAAGAAATCTATTACATGTTTTGATAAATTTCTTAAAATTAATCCTAAAGATACAGATGCCTTGCTTGAGAAAGGTGATGCATATGTTCATTTGAAGAATAATGAAAAAGCCATCGAATGCTACGACAAGGTAACTAAACTAAATCCTAAATCTGAAAATGCTTGGTCTGGGAAAGGTGTTGCATGTGATGCATTAGGAAATCACAAGCAGGCCATCGAATGCTACGACAAGGTAACTAAACTAAATCCTAAATTTGAAAATATTTGGTTTGGGAAAGGTTGGACATATTCTAATCTGGGAAATGAGAAACAAGCAATAATTTGTTACAAAAAGGCAATCAAAATTAATCCAAAACACAGCATGGCTCACAATAACATGGGATTTTCATTATTTTTGGCAAAAAAATACAAGGATGCGTTAGTGTATGCAAACAAGGCCATCAAATTTGATAAAAATAATACTAATGCGTATGAAACAAAATGTGTTATTTTGTATGAACTAAAAAAATATTCTCAATCACTTACTGCAGGTGAAAAGTCAGTCAAGATGGGGTCAAAAGACAAGGAAACGCTGAATTGCATTAAAAAAATAAAAAAGATTTTGAAAAAGTAATTATTTTATCACATTGTATCCCTCATCGACCTCAAAGTTTCTTTTTTGGATCTTATCTGTTCGTAGTACTCGTATGCCTTTTGGCCTTCCCCGTTTGACTCGTAGAGTTTGATCAGGATGTGTATTGTTTCAAGGTCTTCAGGATCTTTTGCAATTGACAGTTTCAGATACTTTTCACACAGTTTCATGTTTCCTACATGGTGGTAAGACATTCCTCTGTAGTAGTCTGAAACTGAATCGTCTTGCGTTAGCTCAATGCAGTTCCAAAACTCCCCCAGCGCCTCCTTTACATATCCCTCACCGGCAAAAATCAATCCCAGATAATAGTGGCCTGCATAGCTGCTTTGTTTTGACAAAAATTCGAGCAGATATTTTTTTGACTCTTCGAATTTTTTTTCATGAAACAGTGACATTGCAAGGTCATACAGGCAGTCAACCTGTGTCGAGTCCATCTTCAATGCTTTTTTGTATGCATCTGTTGCCTGCGAGTATTTGTGCAGGTTGTCATGTATCTCCCCCAAATTGTAAAAGTATTGTCCAACTTCACGAAACACGTCCTTGGATTCGATTTTTGGCAGCTCTGAATTATCAGAACGTTTCAGATACTCACTTGCAGAGTCATTGAATGATTCA
>Ga0233434_1001749_pt1 | contig 20487 bp, 29 predicted proteins | sample SI_122_August201_4_FD_182738 | JGI IMG/M metagenome (GOLD analysis project Ga0233434, IMG submission 182738) | Seawater microbial communities from Saanich Inlet, British Columbia, Canada - SI_122_August2016_120_MG | ecosystem: Environmental > Aquatic > Marine > Inlet | place: Canada: British... | reverse complement strand
AGGCATTGGAAGCTGATACCTCAGATAATACTAATACAGTACAAAAGAGACTAGGGTTATTGGAACAAAAAGCAAACGATATGGGATTAGAGTTTGTAGTGCCAGATGGTGCCATGTACATTTTTGCTCGAGTCAATAAGGAAGGGTTTGACGGGGTCCAATTTGCAAATAGTACGCTTGAGAAAGGTCTAGCAGTAGCACCAGGGGAAGGATTTGGAAATTATAAAAATTTCATCAGAATTTCTGCATGTCAAGAAGAAACAGCACTAATTGAGGGAATGAATATACTTAGGGACATATTGAAGGGTAATTAACGTGAAGAAGACAATTACAGTTATCGGGGCAGGAGGTCAAATGGGACAATGGTTTACAAAATATTTCAACAGTGAGGGTTTTGAAGTAACAGGTCATGATTCAGAAAATAAAGTCACAGGGAAAGACATCATAGTATCAGAATCACTAGTAGGATCAATTCTAAAAGCAGATTATGTAGTTCTATGTACTCCAACTAGAAGAACACCAGAAATCATCAGACTAATTGCAAAAGAAATGAAAAGAGGAACATATCTAATTGAAATTTCATCTGAAAAATCAAAAGTTGTATCATCATTATCAAAAATGCCAACAAAAATCAATCCGATTTGTATTCACCCAATGTTTGGTCCAGGAATAAAAACATTGAAGGGTCAAAATATAATTTCAGTCCCAATCAAAGATGCTAAAAAAGAATTAACTATGGCAAAAACATTGTTTGAAGGAGCAAATTTTGTTACAATTGATGCAGTTGAACATGACAAAAAAATTGCAGTGATTTTAGGGTTAACACATTTGATGAATTTAGTTTTTGCAAATATCATTTCAAAAGATGAGAAAACAATGTTAACAGAAAAAATGTCAGGAACTACATTTAGAGTTCAAAAAACATTAGCAGAAGGTATAATGACAGAGTCTCCAGAATTAATTGAAACCATCATTGCAAATCCAGAGATTCGTAGAGTAGCTGAAGAACTTTGGAAAGATATAGGAAGATTACTAACAGCAGTTCAAGAATCAAAAACTGATGAAGTAATAGAGTACGTCAAAGAATGTCAAGAAAGATTAGCAAAGCATACAGACGTTGATGAATCCTACAAAAGATTAGCAAAGATGGTAAAAGCTGTTGAAAAATAGCAAAAATGTACTCAACTAAGATAGTTACATCTTTCATTAAAGATAATGAGAAATTATTGATTCTAAAAAGAAGCAACAAAGTAAAAACAATGAAAGGTTTGTGGGCAGGAGTAAGCGGAATTATCGAAAATGATGAAGAGCCACTAAAAAGAGCAAAGATTGAGATTTTTGAAGAGGCAGGAATTACAGAAGAGAAAATCAAACTAATCAAAGCAGTAGAAGAAATGAAAGTGAATTCACCACAATATGAAAATCATGAATGGGAAATATTTCCATTCTTGTTTGAAACAAAAAATCCAACCATTAAACTCAATTGGGAAAATTCAGAATTCAAATGGATAAATGTAGATGAATTAGAAAATTATGAAACAGTTCCTAATCTTCAAAAAGTATTACTCAGTTTGTTGTAAATTTTTATTTTCTTTTTCGTATTTTTTTTGCTGAGGCAACATCATGTAAACACATGCACCACCACACATAGTACAAGGTACATTATTTCCAGGATGTTGTCCAGTTCTACTATGGATTTCTGCTGCCTTTTCAGGATCAATAGATAATGCAAGTTGTTTTTCCCAATCCAAAGTACGTCGAGCTTCAGTCATCTCCATATCCCATTTAATCACCTTATCACGAATCTTTACAAGATCACCAGCATGCGCTGCTATTCTATATGCGATTAATCCAGCTTTTACTTCATCAGCATTGGGTAAAGCTAAATGTTCAGATGGAGTAAGATAACACAAAAGATCAACGCCTTCACTCGCTGAAACTGCAGCGCCAATTGCACTTGCAATATGATCATGACCAGATGCAATATCAGTTACCAAAGGACCAAGAACATAATATGGAACATCTCCAATGAGAGACTTTGCAAGTCGAACATTTGCTGCAACTTCATTTAATGGAACATGTCCAGGACCTTCAACCATTACTTGAATATCTTGTTCATGTGCACGTTTAGTTAATTGTGAGATATTGATCATTTCTTGAACCTGTAATTCATCGTGAGAATCCAATATTGAGCCTGGTCTAAGTGCATCACCGAGACTAAATGTCACATCATATTTTTTAGCAATCTCAACCAAATAATCATAATGAGTTAGATATGGATTTTCTTTATCATGTTTTAACATCCATGCCGCAGTAAGAGTTCCGCCTTTACTGACAACGCCACCATACCTCTGAACTTTTAAAATTCTTTTTGCAATATCTTTTGTAATCCCACAATGGATAGTAGTATAATCAACTCCATCTTTCGCATTGTTTTCAAATGCTTTTAGAAAATCATCTTCAGTTAAGTTTAAAGGATTTTTATGAACCTCAACACCATAATTATAAGCCTCATAGATTGGAACAGTTCCAAAAGTAATGGGAGCAGTTTCCAAAAGTGCTCTTCTTATTTTTTTGACATCACCACCATCACTAAGATCCATTATTGTATCAGCATGATATTTTATAGCAACTTTAGCTTTTTCAATTTCTGCATCCAGATCTACATTTAGAGTTGAAGTTCCAATATTGACATTAACTTTAGTTTTAAGACCCTTACCAATTCCAACATTGTGAATTTTTTGAGGTCGTACATTATTGCTAGGAATTATAATTGAACCACTTGCAATTTTTGGAATTAGCCAATCAAGTGAAACATCCTCATCTTTTGCAACTTGTTTCATTTCATCAGTTGCAACACCTCGGCGGGCAGAAGTCATTTGGGTCGCCATAACATATTCTGTGCTTTTACCTGATTTAAACAATCACGAAAAAAGATAAAAAAAAATCAAAAATGCAGAGAAATTTTTACTAGTATAATAAAGAATTTGATCGGTCTTATATGATATTAGTACATGAAGATACCATGAGAACAGTTAGAGAATGCATGCATTGTGGAAGAGAATTTCAAAGCATGAAAGATGAGTTCTGTTCTTTTGATTGTGTAACTCAAGCATCATCTTAGAAATCAATTCAAGTTTAATTCAGTTGCAAGAGATGATTTTTCAGATTTAATTTTATTAATTCTATCCAAAATAGGCACAATTATCCGTTCTAAATCAGGAGAATCTTTAAAATTTTGTTTTATTTCGTGGACTCTATCATTAAATTCAATTTCAGATGAAATTAAAAAAATGTATTCTCGAAGTTTTTGATTTTCAGATTTCAAGGATTCAATATCAGACATAAGAATTACCTAGGAGGACTCCAATGTTCTTCAACATCAACTGCATCATCAGAAATAAGATATTGTTTTCCACACTTGAAACATTGCCACAAGAATTTTCCGTTTTTTTTAGACTGGTATTGCATAGGTAACAGACAAGTGGTACATCTTAATTCCTCAGGGACAGAATTATCAATCATTGGGATTTTAGTCACAACGTAAAGTAAATCTTCAAAGTATAAAATAGATACCACATGAAAAATAAAAGAAAAATAGATTAGTACTTGGAACAAATGTTAATTATGAATTTACTTTCAATCGGAGGTTCTGATCCATCATCAGGTGCAGGTATCCAAAGTGATCTTAGAATGTTTCCATCAAAGGTTCATTGGTTAACAGTGATTACAGCAGTTACAGCACAAAATACTTCAAAATTTGGAATGATAGAACAAGTATCAGAGAAAATTTTAAAGAGTCAATTACAATCAATAATTTCTGATTTCAAAATTGATGGAATTAAAATTGGAATGGTGTATGATTCACAAATAATTAAAACCATTTATCAACAATTAAAAAAATTAAAAATTCCAATAGTAGTTGATCCTGTTATCAAATCAACAACAGGTGGAGAATTATTAAAAAAATCAGCTATCAAAGATTATCAAAAATACATAATTCCTCTTGCAACAGTGATTACACCAAACAAATACGAAGCAGAAATTTTATCCAAAACAAAAATTAATTCAAAAATTATGCCTGAAAGAACTGCAAAGAAAATTCAGATAATGGGTGCAAAAAATGTGTCAATTACAGGAATTCAAACACAAGTAGGTAAAATATCAGATTTTATTTTAGAGAAAAATAAAAAATACTTTATTTCAGGGGGGAAAATTTCAAAAATTAATCATGGTAGTGGTGGGAATTATTCATCAGCAGTTCTATTTTCATTAGCAAAAAACAAATCAATCAAGGAGTCACTTAGATTTGCCAAACAGTATACGTATGATTCAATTAAAAATGCAAAAAAGGTAGGAAAAGGAATCGTGATTACAGATATTTACAAAAAAGACAGTATAAAGACAGAATTGTCTGAATCAATTCAAAAATTCACAGAGATTAAAGATATTTACAAAAATATTCCAGAATGCCAAACAAATTTTGTGTATTCTAAAGAAAAACCAAAATCAACAAAAGAAATTCTAGGAATTTCAGGAAGAATCATCAAAGCAGGAAAAAGAGCCATAGTTGCAGGAGATTTGGAATATGGAGGTTCAAAACATGTTGCAACAGCACTATTAACAGTGAATAAAAAATTTCCACAAATACAATCTGCAATAAATATCAAATATCAAAATACAACCATATCAAAAATAAAAAAATTAAAATTAATTGTTTCAAAATACGATAGAAATCAAGAGCCAAATAATGTAAAAAACAAAGGTTCAACCATAGAATGGGGAATTAAAAGTGCAATCAAAAATATGAAAGAACCACCAGATGTAATTTTTCATGAAGGAGATTTTGGAAAAGAGCCAATGATTATAATTTTTGGAGATACACCAAAAAATATTTTAAAAAAAATATCAAAAATTTCAGGATGAAATTCTAGTCTAAAATCATCCTTGAACATAAATAGTCAGCAGATCAAATAGGATTTGTGAAGGCAGTAATTTTAGCAGGAGGATTAGGTACAAGATTACTCCCATTAACAAAAAAAACACCAAAACCCATGTTACCATTAGGTAAAAAACCAATTTTAGAACATCTCATAGAGTGGAATAAAAAAAATGGGGTAAAATCAATTGTGTTGTGTGTAAGTTATCTTCGAAAAACAATTGAGGATTATTTTGAAGATGGAAAAAAATTTGGTGTCAATATAGAATATGCAATTTCAAATAAACCACTAGCTACTGCAGGTCAACTTAAAACTGCAGAAGAATTTATCGATGACACTTTTGTTTGTGTGTATGGAGATTCAATATTTGATTTTAGTCTTAGAAATATGATCAAACAACACAAAACAAAAAAATCATTTGTTACTATGGGACTAAATGAATACAAAACTAATTTAGAATATGGTGTAATTGATACTTCAAAAACAGGCAAAGTGATAAGCTGGAAAGAAAAACCAGAGATTAAAGCAAATATCAATATGGGATGTTATGTAATGGAGCCAGATATTTTGAAATACATTCCAAAAAACAAACCGTATGGAATGGATGATATGATTAAAAAAGCCATGAATAAGAAAAAATTAGTCAGTGGCTTTATTACAAAAAAAGGTTTTATGGATATTGGAAATAAAGAGTCATACAGACAAGCAAGTCAAGAGTATATTGAAAAATTTGGAAAGAAAAGACAATAGAAATGACTGAACCAATAATAAGAAAGTTAAAGAAAGAGGATATTCAAAATGGATTTCTTATCACATTGGATTCATTAAGACAAGCAAGTAATATTGAAACAAAAAAAGCTGAAGAGGTTTTTGAAAAAATTAGCACCAATCCAAACCACATAATTGCAGTTGCAGAAGTGGAAGGAAAAATTGTAGGTGCAACAACACTCCTAATTGAACCTAAATTCATTCATGATGGAGGATTAGTTGGACATATCGAGGATGTAGTAGTAGACAAAAAGTATCAAGGCCAAAGAATTGGAGAAAAAATTATGAAATATCTTCTAGAAATTGCAAAAAATCAGGGCTGCTACAAGACAATTTTAGACTGTACTGAAGATGTAAAGTCATTTTATGAGAAATTAGGTTTCAAGCATGTTGCCAATGAATTAAGATTCGATCACAACTAAAAATATTCTTTTTTAGGACGAACTTTTTTGAGTTTACTCAAATATGCACCAACAACAATTACAGGCAAAGACAATACAGCAAACAAAACAGGGCTGAATTGTACAATATCTGTACGATAAACATCATCAAGGTTTTCCAAGAGAGAATAACAAACCAACATTCCCAATAATAGAATTACACCACCTGCGACAATCAAACCGCCAATTGGTCTTGAACCATAGCGTCTTGTCATGATAAAAGGTACTGCAGCTAAAATTCCAGCAGGAGCTACACCAATTGAAATAAACTGGAATATTTTTGGATCTGCTGAAAATGCTAATCCAAATTCAAAAGCCTCTGGAACATTACTCATAAAATTATAAATTGAAATCATTTCACCTGCAAACATTGCAAACAAAGCAGTACTAGTAAGTGCAAGCCATTTTTCAATTGCCATGATTTTAACAGATTTTAGTTGATAAATAAACTATTCAAAAAATTATACAATACCAACAAGGTTGGCTAATTCCTTTCTACAAGCAGCACCGAGTTTTTCTGCAGCTTGTTCAGGAGATACATCATTTAAGAAAATCCCATATCCACGTTCTAGACCAGACCAAGATTTAGTGATAGGATAAATTTCAATGTGCCAATGAATTTGTCTACTATTTTTCTTTTCAGGAGAAAGATGAAAGACCAAATTATATGAAACATTTTTGACGGTTTTTGATAAACCTCCAAGAGTAGAACGTATTATCAATGCTAAATCATTAATTTCTTTTTGGGTTATTTTTGAAAAGTGAGTGGTGTGTTTTTTTGGAGAAATCCAAAATTCATAAGGATATGAAGGAGCCCATGGGCAAAATGCGATAAAGCCTTCTGTTTGAAGAACCTGTCTAGGCCCACCAATTTCTTCATTGACAGTTTGACACATATGACATACACCCTTTTCATTTAGGATTTTATGAGATGCCTCAGATTCTTCATCAATTACTGGAGGAATGGTAGATAGTGTTAAGAGATTCAAATGTGGATGTGGATTAGTATTTCCAGCCAACTCCCCATGATCAGCGTAAATTGAAACATACGTTACACCCTTTTGAGTATAAAGCCATCTTAGTCTATCTTGAACAACAACAAGAACGTTTGACCATTGATCAATATCGATGGTCGCAAAAGTGTCTTTTGGATTTGGTGATGCAACAACAATGTAATGGTATCCGTATGTAGGTTCACTATAGAATGGTTTGTCACTGTAAGAATTATCAGCATCAACTGAAACAATGGGATTTTTACTTTCAAAAACTCGAATGGACCAATTTTTAACATAATCGCCATCATTATCTTGAAGACGTTGTAACATACCTTCTCTTGCAACAAGAGATAGAACCGAGGGATTTGTCATTTCTTCATTGCCAGGAGCATATGGAGATTTTTTTGGATCAATTATTTTATCACCTTTTTTTGAAACAATCATGAAACGCTCAGAAACATAATCTTTGCGCATATCTCCCATAATGGTAATTCAAAGTAAATCTATGTTAAAATGTTTACTAAGATCTAACAAAAAATAATTTGAAATAATTTTTCTTAGATTACTAAAAAAATACTTTAATCTAAAAATAATATTTGAAAATAAAAAATAATTATGATCGCAAATATTGTTGCAAGACTTAAAGCAGAGAATCAGATCTGAAATAAACAGTGGTTAGTATGGATAACTCAGATGTTCATATGATTTACGTTCTTTTAGATGGCGTGGGGGATTTGCCACATCCTGATTTGAATGGAAAAACACCACTTGAAGCTGCAAACACACCAATTTTAGATAAAATTGCAAGTAATGGTTCAATTGGAGAAGTGATTTCAGTTGGAAAAGGAATAGCTCCAGAATCAGATATTGCTGTATTCAACATGCTAGGTTACAAATTCAAACATGAGGGGTATGCAGGTAGAGGAGTAATAGAATCAGTCGGAGTTGGAATTGATTTCAAAGATGGAGATTTAGCACTTAGAGGTAATTTTTCAACATTAGATGATGAGGCAATAATCATAGATAGACGAGCAGGAAGGCACATAGAAAAAGAGGATGCCGATGGAGTGGCAAAAGAAATTGAAGAAAAAATAAAATTTTCAAATCCAGATACATCAGTTGTAGTATCTCCAACAATAGGGCACAGAGTAATTGTTAGAATTAGAACTGATTCTAAAAAATTATCTTCAAAAATAACCAATACAGATCCAGCATATAGTAACATTGGAGGTATGGGAGTGGCAAAAGCAGTTGGAGATTATTTAAAAATTGAAAAGTGTTTACCTTTAGAAGATAATGAAGATTCTAAATTTACTGCAAATTTAGTAAATGAGTTTTCAGAACAAGCAATCAAGATTTTAAAAGAAAGTGAAATTAACAAAAAACGTAAAGAGCAAGGAAAAAAACAACTTAGTTGCATATTACTTAGAGATGCAGGAAATAAAGTTCCAAATGTTGTTCCAATTAACGAAAAACATGAGATGCAATTTTCATGTATTGTAGATATGCCAGTTGAGCTTGGAATCGCAGATATTCTTAAAATGAAAACATTTGAAGCTGGGGGATTAACAGACTACGAAGAAAAAGCAAGAGTTGCTGCAAAAGCAATGGAAACTCAAAATTCAATATATGTTCACCTTAAAGGTCCAGATGAATTCGGACATGATGGAGATGCAATAGGAAAAATGAAAAACATAGAAGAAATTGATCAAAGATTTTTCAAAACACTTCTTGAAAACATTGATTCAAGTAAAGTTGCAATCATTATTTCAGCTGATCATTCAACACCATGTATTAACAAAGGACACAGTGATGATCCAGTTCCAGTAGTAGTTTCTGGAGACTTTGTTAAAAATGATGGAACAACAAGAATGACTGAGGAGCAAGCAAAGAAAGGCAGTATTGGTTTAATTCAAGGTGCAGAAGTTGTTCCAAAATCTATAGAATTAATTAAATCTCAAAAATAGTCAAACTACCAGTACGTTGCATATCAATTGCTTTGCTTCTCATCCTATCTACATCAATGGAGTGGTATTGAGAAGGAGATGTTCCCAGTTTTTCTAAAACTCTTCTCAGCATACCAATACCAATATTCAAATCATTTTTTTGGGCATGGGCAAAAGCAACAGCCAATAAAATAATTCCTTGAACAATCTCTTTTTCCCTACCATAGCATTTTTTCCAAACACCTTCAAAAGATTCATGGCTTTCCCAAAATCGTTCGTTATTAAAATAGAAAATTCCATCAACAATTCCTTGTTCTTTTTCAATATCTTCTTCAAAGACATGTCGAATGTTATCTCTAGCTCCAATAGGAGACAATTTTTTGATTAGAATATCCAAATCTTTTTTTTCTGCAGCAACATCTAATTCTACAAAGTTTTGAGCAATTCTTGCAACTCGAATTGAAACATTCAGATTAGTTGTTAATTGCCTAGCCTTGTTAACGATCTCACGAGAATCTTCAGGAGTATAATTAAGATTTTTCAAGTGAACCATATATCGTTCCATAGAATTGGTTTGGAGTAATTTCATAAATCTCTTATTCATTACAAGGTTTATATGAAATATCCAAAGGATTTTGGGTAATATGTCTATGATTGAGACGATAACAGATGTTAACAACACCTTCTTATCAAGAAGAGAATTAACATGCGATTTTAGAGGATTAGGAGGTAAGCTCAAAAGTCTCGAAGCAGTAGATATGGTTACTAAGGAATTCAAGTTAGATGGCAAAGTTGTAATTCCAATGAGATTAAAAACACAGGTAGGAAAACCAACAGTTACAGGTACTTTTTACGTTTATGAAGATGAAGGATTAGCAAAAAAACACATCAACCCAACAATATTCTCAAGATTAGAAAAAACTAAAGCAAAAATTGCAGAAGCAGCAGCAAAAGAAGTACCAGCTGAAGAAGCAAAAGAAGTACCAGCTGAAGAAGCAAAAGAAGTACCAGCTGAAGAAGCAAAAGAAGTACCAGCTGAAGTAAAAGCAGATGATGCACCAGCCAAAGAGGAGAAAACAGAATAATGCCTGTAGAAAAAAAAGGTAAGAAAGGTTCTAGTCCCATGGTTTCAAGTTATTTCAAAGTAGACGGAGAGAAAGTAACTAGAATTAAAAAAATATGTTCAAGATGTGGCAAAGGTGTTTACATGTCTGAACATAAAGACAGACACACATGTGGAAAATGTGGATTAACAGAATTTAAACAATAAAAAATTCACTCACTCAAATAATTCCCAATATAATTAAAAATTTAAGCTAGTACAATTTTTTTTTATTGATTTTAGAGCTTTTTTCTTGTAACTGATCTATTTTAGAAATAAATGCAGGATCTAATTTGATTTTAGAAAGAGATTCTGCAGATAACTTTACAGTGTTAGTATCCAAAGAAACATTAGATTTTGGGAGGTTATTATCTGACCAAAATTTCATGACTTTATCTTCAAGTTTATAATCACGAAAACCGGCAGGGAATTTTTTGGTAATATGACCCAATAAAACACGATCTTTGAAAACAGCACGTGGTTCAAACAATCTAGTTTCATCACTATAGACATTTTCAAAAAGATTTCCAGAAATCTCATCAGAAAGTAAATCCATCTTAGATATTTTCCGAATTAACTCTAAAAAATGTAAAAATTCATGAGCCAAAATTGCATGAATTGTGCCCTTTAACCCATAGGCAATCAAGGGTGCAGAAATTTGAATTACAACCTGGAATTTTTCATCAAAGAGCACTGGAATAGTCCTTGCAAACAAAATTCCATACTCGTACGAATTTGGATTAGGAGATGAAATTACAAGTGAAGGTTCTACATATGCAACAGGATATCTAATTCCAGATGCTTTTTCAATTCGATTTATTCCTGCAACAACAATAGGAAATCGTTTTACTACAAGATCATACACGCTATCAGGAATTATTCCTTTAGAATGTGCATCCTTAAAACGTACTAGTGGATCCAATATTCAATCTCGACAACTTTGAAGGTAAAAAGGTTGATTTGATTAGGATCTAGGTTTTCCGCCTTTTGCTTTCTTCACTCTAAGTCTTTTAGCACTTTGATCAGCACGTCTTGAATGCTTACCTTTTTTTCTCACGGGCATAGTATTTTGGCATAAACAGAGCTAGTTAATTGTTATCATTGACATGTACGTCAAGGAAATCAAATTCTAGACATTTGCATTTAATATCAAGAATATCAGCAACCCCAGGAGAAATATTATCCCCATCTACAAATCGCTTAATTGGTAACCCACCATCAGATTTGAGAAACAAGAAGAATTCATTATTAGAGGTTTTTTTGGATTTTACAGAAAAAATATTCTTCTCAGAGCATTTCTCAGAGGTATCATAAACTACAACAGGTTGTTTCTCTAGTTCTTTTAATTTTTTGAGATTTTTTGTATCGATTTCTGATCGGGTAGCAATTTTTATTTTAATTGATGAAGTAAATTTAAGAGGTTTTTTTGGAGACTCGTTAACAATTTTGAGATTGTTAATTTTAAGAGATTCAAGAGTTGTAGAAATTTGTTTTAAAATTCTATTATGAGGGTTTTGGATTTTGACAAAAAATGGTCTCCCAGTACCTAAAACTAAACTAGGTTTATCCTCACCGCCAATCCAAGTGAATTTAGCAGTGGTACCACCTATTTTTTCAAAAAGGAATTTAGAAATCAGGCCTTCAACACTATCAAATTCAGAAATTCCATGAAAATCACATAACCGGCATCCTTTCCCAGAACAATTTTGGCAGTGTTTTTGTTTCTGAGTAAGACCTCTCAAAGATTTAACGTATCTGCCAAAAACAGTGATAGATTTTGAACGGATTTGGCAAGATTCATCTTTTAAATTTATAGTAAAAGTGAATTCAGGGTTTAAAGTATCAACAACATGTTTTGTTTTTTTAGAAAATGATTTTGCTAATTCTTTTGTAAAGTCTGTTTTTATGCTATCAATTCCTCGTAATTTGTATTGAGAACGAATGTAATCATCTCTATCAATTACAGAAGGTTTGATCATTGCTCCCACACTAAAAGAAACAAAAGAATAATTTGATGATGCATCAAACATCATTTTTAAAAAATAATTTAAATTTTCAAAAATGTTTTTACAAACATAGCATTTTTTAGTTAACGGTTTATCTTTTTTTAATTTTTTACCTAAAAGTTTATTCGATGAAAGGTGTAATTGTTTTGAAAATAATCTACCTAAACAATTATCACACAAATCATATTTTTTTAATATTTTATTTGCAATGGGAGCAATTTTTTGATAGTCAGACATACTAGAAAAAATTAATGTTGTAGGTTATCCAAGACCCATTTTTCTAAGAGTGCCTTGCATCTGACGTCCTTTAGATGCCTTCATCATACTCTTAGAATTTTTATAATTTTTGAGAAGTTCTTTTACTTCACTTTCAGGCCAACCTGAACCGCGTGCTACTCTTTGAATTCTTGATCTATTAAGCAAGTCAGGATCAGATTTTTCATCTTTATTCATACTTTGAATAATATATCTCCATTTTGAAACTCGTCCTTCCATTTGGTTCACTTGATCTTCTTTTACCATTCCTGAAAGACCAGGCATGCTTTCAACAAGTCCTTGTAATGATCCCATCTTAGTAACTTCTTCTAACTGATAAAGAAAATCCTCCATGTTCATTTTCCCACTAGAAATTCTTTTCATTCTTACATCATCACCTTCATTTTCCAATCGTTTTGCCAAATCCAAAATTGCTTGAACATCACCCATTCCAAGTAATTTTCCAACAAATCTAGTAGGAGAAAATTTTTCTAAATCATCAATTCGTTCACCAGTACCTATGTACATTATCTGTGCACCAGTAGCTGCAGATGCTGCAAGTGCACCTCCACCTTTTGCAGAACTATCTAATTTTGTAACAATCACGCCGCCAACAGGAATAGTTTTGTGAAATGCTTCAGCTTGATTGAAACATTGCTGTCCAATAGTTCCATCAATTACAAGTAATGCCAAATCAGGTTCTGCAATCTTGTTGATTCTATCCATTTCATCAAGTAGATCCTGTTCTTCTTTATGACGACCAGCAGTATCAATCAAAATTACATCTAAAGATTGGCCTTCAAAATGTTTCAAGCCATTTTTTACAATATTTGGAGAATCTTTGTTATTTTCTTCACCATAAACTTCAACATTTGATTTTTCACACATTGTTTTGAGTTGAACTAATGCACCAGGTCGATAAGTATCAGCCCCAATGACTCCAACAGTATGCCCTTCTTTTGTCAAAAATTTAGCAAGTTTAGATGCAACAGTAGTTTTTCCACTACCTTGAATTCCTACTAGAATAATTTTATTTTGTTTGTCAGATTTAAAGTCAAAATCAGACTCATTTCCAAGCAATTTTGAGAGTTCATCATATAGGATTTTCACAATATGATCCTTACGTGAAAGGCCAGGCGGAGGTGTTTCATTTAGTGCTCGTTCCTCCAAATGTTTAGTGATTTCAAGAACTAATCGTACATTAACATCAGATGTCAATAATGCCCTTTGAACGTCCTTGCAAAGATCTTTGATAAGTTCCTCATCAATACCAGAAGACTTTACAATTCTTTTGATTGCATCCCCAAGACTATTTTTTAAACCATCAAGCATTGTAATCTAACCCAGCATCCACTATTTCAAACCTTCCTCGATAGCCATCCCAAAAAAATTCGCTTTGATTAATTTTAATAGGATTTGAGAAAAGAGGACAATTAAGAACAAATGTTTCAGCTTCGCCACCTTCAAAATTTAAATTAAATCCAAATTTTTCGGATAATTGTTTTAAAATATTAATTTCAGATTTTGTAATTAAACAACCTAACCATTTGTCATCAAGACCATCAGAGGATACAGTAGTCATTATAAAATTAAAATCATTTTCAATTAAATCGTTCATGTATTGTTCAGGATCAGTATCCCAAAGAGGTGCAACTGCAATCAAGCCCAGTTTATTACATAATGATTCAAATTTTTCTTTTTGAAATACACTTTTAATTCCACCATGAACTAATCCTTCGATTTTAAATTTTTCTTTTGCTTGTAGTAATAATTGTTCTAAAACTAATAATTCATCTTCAGTGTTATCAGAATTAGAATCAAGTATGAGTTGAGGAATTGCCATAGAAGCAGATTGTAATTGTGTCCAATCTAAATTTGGATGATGTAACAAATGACTCTCATCAGATTTTGGAAAAACACTAAGAAGACAAGTTACATCATGGCCTTGTTTTTGTACAAGATAGATTGCATATGTGCTGTCCTTACCACCTGAAAAAAGAGAAGCTAATTTCATTATCTAAAAAATATTCTATTCAGTAAATTTTTTAAGTTTATTCAAAAAGGATGCTTCAATACTCATAATCGTCATCATAAAATCAGACGGCTTTTCCGATAATCATCAGCATCCACGCTAACTTTTAACGCGCATGATTTTAGTTTTGTCCATAACAACCCAATATTCTACATTTTGTCCATTTTCTAATTTTCCTTTAACTTCATCGTCAATCATGGATATGTCAAGTGTTTCAAAAGATTCAGAATCCATCACTTGTACTGTGTCGCCATTTATGGAAATAATTTGACCTACTTTTTTGTTGATTAGTGGTATGTGTATTTGCATACTGACAGGTCCCACATGAGGTCTTTTCTGACCATCAAAAACACCTTGTCCCACAATTCTTGCTTTTGCTGAACCGTGTTTTCCTGGTTTTGATGTATCATACTCAACAATTCTACATGGCTCCCCACTAGGTTGATCAGAATGTGGCAATAGAATGTAAGATCCTATTTTCAAAGAACCAAGATCAGAAGGTTTACTCATGAAAAACAGTTTTTCGTCGAATATTTAACGTTTACACATGTTGAGATAAAAAGGGGATTCAAACAGAACAATCCACTTTCAAAGGGATCTAATGTTTCTACTTTAATTGATCAAGTATTGAAAGGTTCAATAAATTATTCATTGCAAACCCTTTTCGAGTCACATCACGTCTTGTTTGATCACAGTATTTCTTTACACTTTGATGACTCTTTTCACTTGTGACTTCAACAACCACGATATTGTCAGAATAAGGAAATGTGAATTTGGGCGGAGTTAAGCAAAAGGTATTCATATTTCCCAGTCCGGCAGTCTCAATACTACCTCTTTTTAGTAGAATATTTGCAATTTCGTATAAATCGTCACTGTCTTCCCCATATTCCATGTAATATATTGAAATAAAATTAGTTGTTCCTTTAACTTCACGTTGAAAAAGATCATCTTGAATATTAAAAACAAAAGATGTTTTTTCTTGATTATATTTTGAGAGATCATCAAAGATTTTAGAATTATTTTTGAATTTAGCTAAAAGATAATGATTTGTAAAATTAGCAAAATAGGGTTTACTTTCACTAGAAAACGTTCCAGTAACAAAAAATAATTTTTCAATGTTTCGGGATTTAGTCCAGGATTCCTTTAATTCAACAGATTCATGAGTGTGTGAATAAGGCGCACAAACATAGCCAGAGTGAATCGACTCTAATTTAGACATGTAGGATGATGAAAATTTGAGCCATTTATGCATATGTCAATGACTACAGGATCTTATCGACATCGACGATAGTTTTTTAATAGTAGAAACTTTTGTTTTTTTGTCCCGTGGTAGCTCAGCCTGGTAGAGCTCCTGGCTGTAGTTGTTGGCTTTAGATGGCTGACGAAAAAAACAGCCCATCAGGCATACAGAAACCGGGTTGTCGATGGTTCAATTCCGTCCCGCGGGACCACAAACTTTTCTGAAAATAAAAAAATAATTTTAAAAATAATAAAAAGAAAGACTAGTTTAAGAAAACAAAGATGAAATCTTAAATTAAAAATTCATTGTCTATTCTGTTTTTTTGACTTTTTGAGCTGCTGGTCCTTTTTGACCTTCGCCAACCTCAAATTCGACTTTATCGCCTTCGTTAATGAATCCGTCAACATCTGTCTTGTGAACAAATAGATCGTCTCCACCTTCTCTTTCGATAAAACCAAAGCCCTTAGTTCGATTGAACCATTTTACGGTACCTTGTTCCATGTTAATTTTGCAAAACTTACTCACTATATTAACTAAGATATTGGAAAGCAGTAATGCTAGAAATCCCTAGCAATATGTTTTTGATCTTTTAGCCATTCTACTTGAGGAAGAGTGAATCTCCAAATAATATCGCCTCGCTCATCCTGTTTGAAATCCCAAGGGGCAATAATCACAATATCGTTATCTCTAATCCAAACTCGTCTTTTCAGTTTTCCTCTAATTCTTCCACGTCTAGTAACATTATCAGCACATTTTATCATGACGTTTTCACCACCCATCATTTTGATGACACGTCCAAAAAGTTCACCTTCTTCAGGGAGACGGATTTCTTTAAGGGCACTTTCATTTTTTACTTGGCGCTTACCCATAATCACAATTCATGGAATGAGCATATAACTGGTAGGGTTTTTCAATGACTGAAATTTCAAAAAAATACACACCTAAGAGATTTATCCATTACTGTGAAAAGTAAACTATGGAATTCAGATGTATTGATGAATGTTCTCAATGTTGTGTTGAAAGAGAATACTATCCAACAAAGAAATTTGGAAAGATTGGAGTTTTGATTATCCCTGAAGAAAAAACAAGAATAGAAAATATTGCAAAAGAAAACAAAATAAAAATTAAAATTTTGCCAAGAATAGGAGTTTCTGAAAATAAAGATTCTACGCCAACAAAGATTTTGGCATATCAATTAATGGGAATTGAAAAAAATGGAAATACATGTCCATTTTTAGATACAAAAAGCGAAAACAAATCACCACATGGGGGATTTCCATGCAAAATTTACAACGACAGACCACTTGCATGCAGAACATATCCATTAATTGAATTTGATCCAATAACACTAGATGAAAAATGTAAGTTTTGTAAAGAACATAAAACTGCAGATGAAAATTTGAATTCAGAAACAGAATCACTTTTAAAAATAAAAGAAAAAATGAATACTGATGCACCACACATTTGGAGATTTGCAACAGCGGTGGGGGAACAAGAAGATGAAAAAATATTTTCTACAGGATGGATATTAGAAGAATAAATTATAATTTAGAAATTAAATTAAAAATCGTTTAAGGATTAATTACTGCACGACCAATAATTTTTCGGGCTTTAAGATCTTCCAATGCAGTGTTTGCATCATCAAGAGAATAACGTTTTGAGATTACAGGGTTTATGGTTCCTTTTCTTGCAAGTGCAAGAAGTTCAACCATGTCAGTATAATTTCCAGTATATGCACCTTGAATGATAATAGATTTGAGAGGGATTGTAACAAGAGATAATTCCAAAGAACCGCCAAAGAGTCCAACTAATACAAGATTTCCTCTTTTTCGTAAAACTGCCAATCCAGTTTTTACAGTAGGAGGAGCATTGACAAAATCAATTACACTATCAGCACCTTTATCATTACATAATGAAAGAATTTTTTTGACAGTTTCAGGATCTTTAGAATTTACTGTAAAATGAGCACCCATTTCTTTTGCAGTTTCTAATTTGGCATCATCCAAATCTACACAAATTATTTTAGCATCAGTAATAGCACTGGCAATTTGAACACCCATTAATCCCAATCCACCAGCACCCACAATTACAATAAACTCTGGAGAGTTTTGATTTGCTTTTTTGACAGCAGTATATGCAGTAAGTCCAGAGCAAGCAAGAGAAGTTGCAGCATCAGGGTCAACACCATCAAGTTTTGCCAAATACTTTGAATCAGGAATTAAAGTATAATCAGCATAACCACCATTTTGAAAGAGGCCCATAGATTTTGGAGTATCACATAAATTTTCATTTCCTACTTTACATGCAGGACATTCCCCACATCCCATCCAAGGATAAACTAGAACATCGTCACCTACGGAAACATTAGAAACATTCTCTCCAATTTCTTCAATAGTACCAACAATTTCATGTCCAGGAGTTACAGGGTATTTTACTCCTCTATCAGTGACTTTCAAAAATTGACCATCTCCAAGATCATATCCACCTTCCCACAAGTGTAAATCACTATGACATACTCCTTCAGACTTTACCTTTAGCAAAACCTGAGTTCCTTGAGGTTTTGGATTTTCAGATTCAGTTATAGTAAGAGGCTCATTTGGGCCAGGAATTCTAGCAGATTTCATAGATCAATTTTCCAAACTAACAATATAAGAGTTGACTGGATATGAGAAAAAAATAGAGCCCTTAGATATTATTGAATAGTCAAAGAGAAAACATGTGAGTGAAGTACAAACTCCCAATAGCATATCTCAAGAACCAATAAACATTCTATTTAGTCCAAAAGATGTTGCAAAAAAAGATGTTTGGGAAATAGATCTAATTCAAATTTTGGATTTGTTATTAAAAATTCTTGAGAAATCAGGTAGAAAAGATCTCAAAGTCGCAGGAATGGCAGCTTTATCATCATCATTAATCTACAGAATGAAAGTAGAAAGTATTTTTGCATTACAAAAAGCAGCGATGGAAAAGAAACCAATGCATCAGAGAACAGATGTAGACATAGAATTAATCGATATCCCATATAGACATGAATCAACATATCCAGTATCATTAGATGATCTGTTAGGGTTACTTCAAAATCTCATAGGTACCATTGCAAATCCTCAATCAAGAAGAAATAGACAAGTAGACATCGAGCCGATTGAAGCACCAGATTTCCAAGAATTTTTCATCTCACTTGAAAGTATTATTGGGAAATATGAAGATCTAATAATGAAGAAAATAGCAAACACAGGGCACGCATTATTGCAAGATATCATAGTTGATCTTGATCAAGTTGACTCGATTAGATGCTTTTTTGCAACATTATTTTTAGCAAGAGACCAAAAGGTAGATCTTGAGCAAGTTGAAGACAATATCAAGATTATTTTGATTAAAGATGAACAGCCAACTGAACAAGTAAGGAGAGATGAATAATTGGCAAGAATAGAAAACATGGATGAAGCAACAGCAAGGATAGAATCAGCATTGTATTCAGCAGGTAGACCATTAAAGGTAGAAGAGTTAATCAGAGCTTCAGGCACAGAATCAAGAACAAAAACATTAGAATTACTAAATTCCATAATGAAAAAAACAAAAACATCGTTCAAAGCATTAGAAGTAACAACACTTCCAGATGGATCATATGTAATGCAATTAAAACCAGAATACAGTTCTACTGTTAAAAAATATGCATCAAAGCCAGTTCTTCCAAATGCCACACTTAAGACATTATCATACATTGCATATCAACAACCAATATCTTCAAAACAACTTGTAGAAACAAGAGGATCGGGAGTATACGCGCATCTAAAAGAACTTCGACAATTAGATTTTATCAGTCATCAAAATGTTGGAAGATTAAAAATTTACACAACAACTCAAAAATTCCAAAAATACTTTGGAATTCAAGGGGATGTAGAAGATCTAAAATCAAGATTATTCTCCAAAGTAAGAAAAACCGCAAGGATGGGACAAGTAGTCCCTACACCTCAAATTGTTACAGAGTTAAACTAAAGAAATTTTAGATCAAGGCTAATTTTCTGCGTTTTGTATAAATTAGAGTGATTCAGATATCATTTCGTGAGAAAATCAGTAGAGAACTTGGCAACCAGTAAAATAACTGGTGGAAGAAGAGTCCCACTTAGAATTAGAAGAAAATATGAAACTGATAGATATCCAAATGAAGCAATCAACGGGGCACAAGTTACAGTTACTAGAAGAATTAGAGGAAATAATAAAAAAACAGCATTAAAATCAATTGACTTTGTCAACCTCGCAACAGGAGAAGCCAAAGTCAAGAAAACAAAAATCATTAAAGTTTTAGATAATGCAACAAACAATGATTACAAAAGAAGAGGAATCATTACAAAAGGTGCAATTCTAGAAACAGAAGAAGGTAAATGCAAAGTAGTTTCTAAACCAGGTCAAAACGGAATAGTTAACGCAATTTTACTAAAGGAATAAAATGAAAGATTACGAACATATCGTAATCTGGTTGGATTATTTCAACAAGAATTTAAAAAAGTCTAAAGGCAGAAGAATACAATTAGACAAGTGTGTTTTTGACCCTTCATTAAAAGAATTAGTAGATGCCACAAAAGCTGCAGGATTTGAAATAACAGAATCAGATGATAAAGTAAGATATCCTAAAAGGCCATTTGTAAGGTCAGGCTACGTTGTGTTGCCAAAAGGATCCTCCAAGACAAATGTTCTTAACAAAATTTCTGAAAAACTTGTGTTGAAAAGGTCCAAGCAATCAAAATAAAATGAAATCTAGCTGT
>Ga0233434_1001742_pt1 | contig 20555 bp, 20 predicted proteins | sample SI_122_August201_4_FD_182738 | JGI IMG/M metagenome (GOLD analysis project Ga0233434, IMG submission 182738) | Seawater microbial communities from Saanich Inlet, British Columbia, Canada - SI_122_August2016_120_MG | ecosystem: Environmental > Aquatic > Marine > Inlet | place: Canada: British... | reverse complement strand
AATTTCTCGATGTATTCCATAAATGTACATCTCTTTTACTTTCATTCCACTGTGATTTGGAATTATGCGTGTGGCTTCAGATACCAGCATTTCACCATATTCTAAATCATGATTAAATGGTGGAATATCTTTGTAAATACAAGCGTCTTCGCTAGTAGTACAGATACCTCCACTCTTACCATCAACATCATCTATCTTTTCTAAATAAGTAATTTCTGTAACTAATTCCCTTAGACCTTTCATGAGTTCTTCTCTACTCCATTGTTCCATTATTTCATGTCCTCCAAAATATCCTCTGAATAAGAATTCATTTCAGAAATCACTTGTTCTTCATTACATGATTGACAAATATCTTGAATTATTTTTGGAAGATAGTATAGTACTACCATTCCTACACTAATCAAAGGATTAACAAATCCAAGTAGAATAGTAAATGTCCAATAGAGAATTTTTGTAATCTTATTCATCTCGTTCTCCCCATCTATGATTACAATCATTGCATTCCCACTTGGAATCATGGTCTGTAATTAAACATCCACCTAGAATGATCTCTTTTTTCTCTAATGATTCCTCAAGTGATTCCATGTCTGCAGGATATCCCCAAAGAATTTCAGCAATCCATTCTTTGTTGCAGTTAGGACATTTCAATTTCTTCTCTCCCAATATTCATGCAAATAGTTACCATTCCAAGAAAAATAGTCACAAATATTGCTACAGATTCTACATGCTTGTTGCTCTTCCCATAACTGAAGTCTACCCGTATTCTTGTGAGGGATTTGACATATTTTACACCTCAATCTCTTTTCCCCCAAATTTTATCTAGATTTTCTTGGTTTTTGCGCTCTCTAGCCTCAAATTCTCTGTTTGATTTCTCAATATCTGATGATAGTTCTCTAGTCATAGTATCCATAGAATCTCCAAAATCCTGAACGGTCTTGTTAAAAGTAATAATCCCTTGATTGATGTCTTTCATGTTGATTTTTTTAAGAATGGCAATAATCAATTCTTTTTTGTTCATATAATCAATTACTCCTCATTTTCTTAATGTTGTAAATCAAAACAATACATGTAACAATAATTCCTAAGATTACTAACACTTCATAGTGTGATTGAGTGACTTCTGTAATTACTTCCAATTTTTTCCCTCCAGTCTTTGTAGTTCTTCTCTACCTTCTGCAACTCGTTCTTCAAATACTCTAACCATTCCTTTATGATATTGTAAGTAAGTTTCTGCTCGTCTCAAGTCTTCTTCTTGGTATGTCTTTGCAAAAAACTTTGGAAGAATTCTAGTTAGTTTCAATTTTCATTCTCCTTTTGATATTCTTCCAACTTTTCTTTTAGATTTGCAAATGACATTGAAATACTATCTTCATTAGAGATATTTTTTAATCTAAATAGAACAGTCATGATCTATCTCCATAAATCATTGGTTCATCTCTTTCATCTTCAAATTCTCTAATAATTCTTGGATACATTGTAGGTTTCATTTTAAATTCCCCCTACCATTGAAGGATGAAATCCTACAACTCCAAGAAATTCACAGGTCTTGAGAAGCATTCTATCAAATGTCACTAAAACAAAATCTTTTGCCTGACATAGACTGAGAATTTTATTATCCCCATTATGACAAATTTGAAATTGATTTGTTATTTCATTTGCAGTTGTTTTATTTTTCTCATCAATCTCTGAGAGTTCAATTGGTCTTCCAAGAATTTTAGAGGTTTTCTCAATGGTTGTTTTTGGAGATAGTCCTCTGACTCTTTGTACTTCTTCTAGTACGACATCACATAGGACTATTGAAAGTGATTTACCTTTGAGACGGGCTTTTAGTCCAGAGGCAACTTTGGGTTTCTCTAAAATGTCAATTACGACACAAGAGTCTAATGCTATTTTTTGTATTTGTGTTTGTTTCATAGAGTAATTTAGGCTCAGAAATTATTATATAACATGTCAATACTATGCATAGTTAGCATACTATTATGACTAGAATCGCAAAATTACGTGTACATATTGCCCCAATAGGATATGAAATTGACAGAGTAGTACTTCCAGCAAAACAAGAAAAGGCAGATAGGGTTTGGTTGTTACTACATGAAAACAAAAGTGATGACAAGGCAGGACCGTTTGTAACAAAAATAACAAAACAGCTTGAAAAATTAGGAATAGAAGTAAAACAAGAAGATCATGATAGACGAGATTTATTCAAAATTATTAGTGCAGTAAAAAATATCATAGAACATGAACAAGGTAATGAAATCTATGTCAATTTAGCTTCTGGTAGTAAAATTCAGGCAATTGGAACTATGATGGCATGTATGATGTTTAATGATAATGAAAATATTCATCCATTTTATGTAGAGGCAGAAAACTATCCAGGATTTGATGCAAAACAACCACTATCAACTGGAATAAAAGATATTCAGGATGTTCCACCATATTCTATAAAAATTCCAGAAGAAAGATTGATTCAAGCATTACAAATTATCAAAGAAAATAATGGTAAATTAACTAAAAAAGAGATGGCACGAATTGTAGAAGAAAATAAAATAATTACAATTAATGCACAAGAGAAAAATCATTCTATGGCAAGATTTGCTAGTTTAGATAAAAATATTATTCAACCATTAGAAGAACAATGGAAGTTTATCAAAGTAGAAAAGATTGGAAGAAATAGATGGATTAATCTTACACAAGAAGGAAAAAATGCAATAGAGTTTTTAGGTTAAATTATAATTTTAATTCTTCACGTTCAATTTTTTCAATTATTTTATAGTGATCACTAGAGAATTTCTCAATTGTTGAGAGATATGTGGTACAAGCATTCTCTACGCTCATTTGTTCAAAACTTTCAACTTGTAAGAATACTTTTGGAATAATTTTTATCGAACTTTTAATACTTTCATCAGGTTGTGTTTCTGATTCTCCTGATTCTATTTTTGCGTCAAAACCAATTTTGTAAGTAGGTCTTTTGTGCATATTTACACGCCTACATGTAGAAAATGCTTTCCCAATTAGCATATTATTATCATTTTGTTGTCGTGATTTCCACCATTCAGCATATTTCAATGCACCAGAGTTTTTCTGTTTTTTTGCTTCTGAATAAAATGTATTCCAATTCCAGTGTTCTTCATCACATAATCCAAGATTAAAAACTCGATTAGCATTATGCAATGCATAATCATAAACACTGTATGAAGCACTTAGAAATCCACTATAATTATAAGAAATTGCTGGAAGATCAGGTTTTACTTTTTTAGATTCTTCATTCATTTTTTTTAAGAAGAAATTCGCTTCGTTGATCTTATCCTCTATCATAAACTACTTACAATTTACTGAGATTAAGACTTTGATTATAATATAATGTATAATGCATATTCTATCAAGTAAATATTCATTGATAAACGAGAAAGCATTTAAGCTCCCATACTATCGTAAGATTAGATTTTGTTACTAGAAGCTAAATTTACTAACATAGGAGAATGGAAAGCAATCTTACAAGCAATAGGCGATATTGCAGATGAGGCAATGTTCATTTGTAATCAAGACGGAATTACATTTAGAGGAGTAGATCCAGCTCATGTTGCATTATTAGATATTACATTTCCAAAGTCATCATTTGTCTCCTTTGATTGTCATGCTACATTTTTTGGAATTTCAGTAAGTGATTTTAAAAATATTCTAAGTTCTGCATCAAATGAAGACCAAATTGAACTGTCCATTGATAGCCCACATAAAATGAAAATTTCAATCAAAGGTAAATTGAAAATGAAATATGATCTAAATTTGATTGAAAGATCTGAAGTAAATACACAAATTCCAAAAATTGAAGCAACAAGTAAGATTTCACTTTCACCAGATACACTTGCTAAAATTATGGCAAATATAGAAAGAGTTTCAGAAAATGTAACAATTTCAACTATTCCTGAAAAAATTCAATTTAGTGGTTCAGGTAATACTGGTAAAGCAGAAGTGGATTTAGAAAAAGGTAATGTAGAATTATCTTCACTTGAAGTCACACAAGATAGTTCTTCAATGTATAGTCTAGAATTTATGGCTAAAATCATAAGAAATATTGGAAAAGCAAGCAACAATGTCAATATGGAATATGGAACAGAAACACCAATGCATATGTTATTTGAAATGCCATCATTAACCAAAGTAGAATACTACTTGGCACCAAGAATAGAAAACTGAATTTCTAAAGTATGAATTTACGTAAGACTTATTCATAAACTAGTAATTATTTCAATATTGGATATTTCTGAACTAAAAGTTGGTGCAATAATAGAGGGTCCAAAGTGGCCAGATCCAGTTGAAATTAAAAAGATAGAAGATTATGGAGATGATGTCAACATTATTGGTTCACGAATACCTACAGGAATACATGTTGATGTAATTTTATCAAAAGAAGAGCTTTCACATATTAGTCTTAAAACAATTGATTGTGATTTTTCTAGTGAACCATGGAAGGTGTTTTTATCTCTTGAAACGATTCGTTATCGTTTTGCATCACTTTATGATCCTATGTTAGCTATGAGTACATCCAAAGTGGATCCACTACCTCATCAAATTGAAGCAGTGTATGGTCATGTTCTAAAATTACCTCGAATTAGATTTTTGTTAGCTCATGATCCAGGAGCAGGAAAAACAATCATGGCAGGATTAATCATTAAAGAATTAAAATTAAGAAATTTAGTAAATAGAATTTTGGTTGTAGTTCCAGGACATTTGAAAGATCAGTGGAGACGTGAACTTAAAGAAAAGTTTGAAGAAACTTTTGTGATTGCAGATAGAGGTTCAACAAATGCTCTTTACGGTGAAAATGTTTGGTCAAAAGAAAATCAATTAATCACTTCAATTGATTTTGCAAAAAGAGAGGAGATATTACCATCACTACAATCGTCTGAATTTGATTTGATTATAGTTGATGAAGCACATAAGATGGCAGCATACAAGTATAGTGATAGTGTAACAAAAACTGGAAGATACAAACTTGGAGAAATTTTATCTTCAATTTCTGAACATTTACTTTTTCTAACTGCAACTCCACATAAGGGAGATACTGAGAATTTTAGATTATTTTTAGATCTTTTGGAGCCTGGTTTCTTTGCCACACCTGATATGCTTGAAGAATCTATTGAGAAGGATGAAAATTCACTATTTTTGAGACGAATTAAAGAAGATATGAAAGACTTTGATGGTAAACCTCTATTTTTGCCTCGTCATGTTATTACTCCCTCTTACAATTTATCAGGACCTGAACGTGATGTATATAGAAAAATTACAGAATATGTTAGAAATCAATACAACAAAGCATTATCATCTGAGAAAAAAAGAAACATTGGATTTGCATTAATTATTTTACAAAGAAGACTAGCATCAAGTAGTTTTGCGTTATGGAAATCACTCCAACGTAGAAGAAATAAACTAAATGATATTCTACAAGACTTTGAGAAATCAAAAAAAGTCACTCCTAAAATATTTGATTTTGATGATGCTGAAGACATGAGTGAAGAAGATAGATGGGAACAAGAGCAAATATGGGAGACACTTAGTATTGCAGAAAATAAAGAGGAATTGCAAAAAGAAATTCATACACTTGAAGAACTAATTGAAGATACAAAAAAAGTAATTGATCAAGAAGTGGAAATTAAATTACAAAAACTCAAAGAGGCTATGAAAGAATTAGAAGAAAAATCAATTAACAAGAAAATTCTGATTTTTACTGAATCAAGAGATACTTTAGAATATCTAGAAAAACGAATTAAAAGTTGGGGATATACGACAAGTACTATTCATGGTGGAATGCAACTTGCAGAAAGAATCGAAGCTGAAAAAATATTCAAAACTCAAACACAAATAATGATAGCAACAGAAGCTGCAGGCGAAGGTATCAATTTACAATTTTGTCATTTAATGATCAATTATGACATTCCGTGGAATCCAAATCGATTAGAACAAAGAATGGGAAGAGTTCATAGATATGGACAAAAGTTTGAAGTGTTTGTTTACAATTTAATTGCGCAAGATACAATCGAAGGTAGGATATTCAAAAGATTATTTGAAAAATTAGCAGAGATAAAGGCAATGTTAGGTAGTGATAAAGTATATGATGTAATTGGTGAAATTTACTATGGGAAAGATCTTTCCAAACTATTAACAGATGCAGCAATGGGTGCAAGAACAGAAGAAGAAATTTTACAAGAACTAGAAATAACTGTTGATGCAGAATATATTAAAAAAATCAGAGAAGATTTGGGAGATACTCTAGCCACAAAACATATTGATTTTACACAGATCAAAGATTTGAGAGAAAGAGCAAGAGAAAATAAACTGATTCCAGAATATACTGCAGATTTTTTCAAAAGAGCATTTACAAAAGCAGAAGGAAAAATCAAAGAGAGACCAAGATCACTTTATGCTATTGATTCCATACCATATTGGATTAGAAATATTACAAAAGAAGACACTTTTAAAAAATCATTTGGATCAACTCTCAATTCATATCCGAAAATTACATTTGACAAAGAAATAGAATCAAAAGATCAAGATGCAGAGTTCATCACATTTGGACATCCATTGTTTGAAGCAGTACTAGAATGGGTTAGCAGATCATTTTCGGCAGATTTACAAAAAGGTGCAGAGTTTATTGATCATTCAGGACAGCTAAATGGAACAGTTCTATTTTTTGAAGGGTCAATTAATGATGGAACTGGAAGAATTGCAGGTAAACGATTGTTTTCGTATTATGTAGATTCAAAAACAAATGTAGTAGAATACATTCAACCAACAATTCTTTGGGATTTAGAAGAATCAAAGACAAAAAGTAGTAGTTCAATTGATCTTGAAAATCTGAAAAATAAAGTACAGTCAGAGGTTATCAAAACGTTAAGGAATTATCAAAATGAATTACTAGAAGAGAGAACTAGACAAGCAGAAATCAAAGAAAAGTATGGTATACAATCACTACAAAAATTGATTTTTAATCATGATTCAGATTTGTTAAAGCTAAGAGCAAGAAAAGATGCAGGCGATAATGTTGATCTTGCCATACGTAACAAAGAAGGAAGACAAAGACAATACATGGATAATAAGAAACATCTTGAAGATTTAATTCAGAGAGAGAAAAGTCTCACGATTAGCACACCCACATTTTTGGGAATAGTTAAGGTAGTTTCACCTAGTGTAATTCAAGATGAAATGAGAGAAAACACAGAATCTGAAAAAGTTGCAATGGATGTAGTAATGAAATTTGAAACAGAAAATGATAGAACCCCAATAGATGTTTCAAAAATTATTGGTCCTGGATATGATATAAAATCAATTGATAAAGAAGGAAACACACGTTATATCGAAGTTAAGGGGAGGAATGCAGTTGGTGCAGTTGCACTATCTAAGAATGAGTGGTTTAAGGCAAAACATCTAGCAGAGGATTACTATCTTTATGTGGTTTGGAATACAAAAGATTATCCAGGAACAGATCTTAAACCTCTAATCATTCAAGATCCTGCACACAATCTAAATCCAAAATTAAATATTCATTATTTGGTAGATGCATCTGAAATAAAGGAGAAGGCAGTATAATGGAACGAAGATTTATTGAAGAATCATTTCCAGTCAAAGAAATCAGTAAAATTTCTGCAAAAGAAAAAAGTTTACGATTTGGATATATCTCAACATTTCATCATTGGTGGACAAGAAAACCATTAGCTGTATCAAGAGGAATAACATATGCATCTTTAATTAAAATAAAACCAAACTCAGAAAATGAATACAAAACAAAAAATGAATTTCTAGTCAAACTTTGCCAATGGTCTAATGCAACAAACAGTCTGATAATAGATAAAGCAAGAAAAAATATTTTAAATTCATTTGATAATCAAAAACCAATAATATTAGATCCATTTTCTGGGGGAGGTTCAATTCCATTTGAATCACTTAGATTAGGATGTGAAACATATGCAATGGATTATAATCCTGTGGCTTCAATAATTTTAAAATGTACACTTGAGTATCCTCAAAAATATTCAAGTGAAAATATTTCAAAGAAATCTAAATTTGGAAAAAATTTGGTAACTGATACTCAACAATGGGGAGAATGGGTTTTGAATGAAGTAAAATCTGAAATAGAAGAATTTTATCACAACAAAGAAGACATTGATTCTTTAGTATGTTATGTATGGGCCAGAGTAATCCATTGTCAAAATAAAAAATGTGGAATCCAATTACCTTTATTTACACAATATTGGTTAGCATCAGGAAAATCTAAAAATATTTCATTATATCCATACCTAAAAAATAAAAAAATAATTTTTAAAATTATAGGAGATGGATATGAAAAAATTCCTAAAGATTTTGATCCATCAAAAGGAAATATTTCAAACGGTATTGTTACTTGTCTTGCCTGTGGTTATAGAACAGATAAAAAAGCAATTAAAGAGATATTTGCTAATAAGAAATCATCTCAAGAATTAATTGCAGTTGTATCATATAGAGATGGAAAACAGGGGAAAAAATATCGCATATCTGATGAATCAGATAGAAAGATTTTTTTGAAATCTGAAAAATTTCTTGAAGAAAAAAAACAATCCATGATAAAACAATTGGGATTCAGTGCTACGCCAGATGAGCCGACACCAAAATCCGGAGGGAAAGGAGCAGAAAGAGGTTTTACTATTAGAAATTATTATTTGAATTCGTGGGAGGATCTATTCAATTCAAGACAGTTACTTTCTTTGATTACTTTTACTGAAAAGATTCGTGAAGCATATAAAAAAATGATTCAGGAAGGTTATGATCAAGAATATGCCAAGGTTATCACCACTTATTTGGGTTTAGGATTAGATCGTTTAGCGGATTATAATTCTACATTATGTCGACTAAATTATACAGGTGGTAGAGGTGTAACTGATACATTTGCAAGACAAGCATTATCATTAATTTGGAATTACGCTGAAACAAATCCATTTAATCCTAAAGCTGCTAGTTGGATTGTAGCATGCAAAAAAACTAAAAAATGGATAGAACATGCATCTTTAATTAAAAATTCTGCGAATACAGAATGCGCTTCAGCAACATCATTAAGACATCCAGATAAAAAATTTGATGCTGTATTCACCGATCCTCCTTATTATGACATGGTACCATATTCGTATCTTTCAGATTTTTTTTATGTATGGCTAAAAAGAAGTATTGGGAATCTATATCCTGATTTATTTTCAACTCCTCTAACTCCAAAACCTGATGAAATTGTTACATACACATATGATTCAGATTGGAAGGATGCAAAAGAAACATTTGAGAAATTATTAAAACAATCATTTAAGGAAATTTTTAGAGTTTTAAAAATAAATGGAATTGCAGTAATAGTTTATGCGCATCAATCTACTGATGGATGGGAAACTTTGATTAATTCATTATTAGAATCAGGATTGGTAGTAACTGCGGCATGGCCTATCAACACAGAAATGAAAGGGCGAAAAAAAGCTCAAGATACGGCAGCTCTTGCGTCATCAATTTACATGGTCACTCGTAAATTGAAAAGAGAGCCCATAGGATTTTATCGAGATGTGAAAAAAGAATTAAAAAAATACCTTAACAAAAAATTAGAACAGTTATGGAGTGAAGGTTTTTCAGGTACAGATTTTTTTATTGCGTCAATAGGATCTGCCATAGAAGTATTTGGAAAATATGAAAAAGTTGTAGATGATTCTGATGCCAAAATAAAATCTATAAAATTACTAAATGATACAAGAAAAATTGTTACAGATTATGCGATAAACAAAGTCATCAAAGGGGATTTTTCAGATGAAATTTCTCCACTGACTAGATTCTATATTTTATGGAGATGGGCGTATGGTGAAGCAAAAGTACCATCAGATGATTCAAGTAAAATGGCTCAAAGTGTAGGAATAGATTTAGAACATGAATGGGGTAAAGGATTCATTATGAAAGAGAAAGAGTTTTTCCGAGTAATTGGTCCTCATGAAAGAACTGAAAAAAATTTGGCAGATAGACATGATATGATTGATGAGTTACATAGGATATTATTTTTGTGGAAAAATGAAAAAAGAGAAGTTTTAGAAAAATTTCTTAAAAAACAAGGATATAGTAACAATAATGCATTCAAATTAGTTGCACAAGCTATATCTCAAACATTGGTAAAAGAAAGTATTGAAAAGAAATGGTTAGATGGGTTCCTTACAAGTTTTAAATTAGAAGATTCTCAAGGTGAAGTTCAAAGTAAATTGAGTTTAGGGGAAGATAAAAAATAGAATTGGAACGTAGATTTTTTGAAGAATCATTTCCTATTAAAAATATCAGTATAGAATCAGTTAAAGAGAAAAGAAATAGGCATAGTCATATTTCAACACTGCATTTATGGTGGGCAAGACGTCCATTAACAGCTTCTAGGGCTACAATTTTTGCTAGTTTAATAGATTTTAAAGAAAATGAAGATATAGAAAAAGTTCATTCTTTAATTAATAAAATATCAAAATGGGAGAATTCATTAAATATTGATGTCATAGCTGAAGCAAAAAAAAAAATTTCAGCATCAAATAATAAAAAAACTCTGCGTCTATTAGATCCTTTTTCTGGTGGTGGTTCGATTCCATTAGAAGCCATAAGATTAGGATGTGAAACATATGCAATGGATTATAATCCAGTAGCAACATTAATCTTAAAATGTACTTTTCAATATCCATTAGAGTTTAACAATTTTTCTCAAAAAGAAAATGAATTAGTTAGAGAGAAAAATAATGTTTTGTTATCTGAACTTGAAAAATGGGGAGATTGGGTTGAAACAGAAACTAAAAAAGAAATTGGTAAATTCTATCCTAAGGAAAAAGATGGAAGTACATTATTAGGATGGACGTGGGCACGAACAGTAAATTGTCAAAACCCTCAATGTGGTGTAGAAATTCCGTTATTAAGGCAATATTGGCTAGCAAAATCAAATTCTAAAAAAATTTCATTGTTTCCAATAATATCACAAGATAAAATTGATTTTAAAATTATTGGAACAGATCGTGAACCATTTCCAGAAAAATTTGATCCTTCAAAAGGGACTATTGCAAAAGCTACAGTTACCTGTCCAATTTGTAAGTCAACCATAGATCCCAAAATGTTAAAGGATTTGTTTAGAAAAAATCAATCTAATCAAAGAATGATAGCAGTAATTTCTAAAGCAAATAAAGAACAAGGAAAGAGATATAGAATTGCCGATGAAAATGATTTTAAAATATTTTCAGAATCTAAGAAATACTTAGATTCAATATTTGAGCCACTTTCCAAAAAATTTGGTATGAGTCCTTTTCCGGATGAATCATTACCACCTATAGGGACTTTAGGATTTCGAGTTCAGTTGTATAATATGAAAACATGGGGAGATTTATTTAATGAACGACAAAAATTAAGTCTAATAATTTTTGCAGATAAAATTAGAGATGCTTATAAAAAAATGGTCAAAGAAGGAATGGATAAGCGGTTAAGTGAGGCTGTTACAAGTTATCTCGCTCTTGGATTTGACAGATTAGTTGGATTTGGTTCTGTTCAATGTACATTGAATACAACGGGAGGACGAGGAGTTGCACATACTTTTGGAAGAAATGCACTTCCCATCGTTTGGGATTATATGGAATCAAATCATTTTAACGATATTGCTGCAGGTTGGAATACTGCACAAGATAAGAATCTAAAATGGATAAAACATGTTTTAAAAATAGAACCGGTAAAATCACAAGTCAAAAATGCATCTGCAATGTCTTTAGAGTATTCAGATAATTTTTTTGATGCAGTAATTACAGATCCACCATATTATGATAATGTACCATATTCTTATTTATCAGATTTTTTCTATGTTTGGTTAAAACGTATTCTTTCTGAAATTCATCCTGATTTATTTTCTACTCCTCTTACTCCTAAAACAAATGAAATCATTGCAGAAACAAACAAAGAAAATGATGGAAAAACTATCAAGAAAACAAAAAAAATGTTTGAAGAAATGTTATCAAAAGCTTTTCTGGAAATAAATAGAGTTTTGAAAGAAGATGGTATTTTTGTAATTGTATATGCACACAAATCTACTGAAGGATGGGAAACTTTGATAAATTCATTACTTAATTCTGGATTAGTGGTTACTGGTGCTTGGCCAATAAATACCGAAATGGGTGCTAGATTACGAGCACAAGAATCAGCTGCTTTAGCATCATCAATTTACATTGTTGGGAGAAAATGGAAAAAAGAAGAAATTGGATTTTACAAAGAAGTAAAAAAAGAATTAAATGAATATCTTGATAAGAAAATAGAACAATTATGGAGTGAAGGTATTTCAGGTGCAGATTTCTTTATTTCTGCAATTGCTTCAGCAATTGAAGTATTTGGAAAATATGAAAAAGTTGTAGATGACAATGACAATACAATATCAACCTTGAAGTTATTAGATGATATTAGAAAAATTGTTACAGATTATGCGATAAACAAAGTCATCAAAGGAGAATTTTCTGAAGAAATTTCACAAATGACTAGATTTTATATTCTTTGGAGATGGTCATATGGAGAGACAAAAATTCCATTTGATGATGCAAAAAAAATGGCACAAAGTGTAGGAATTGATCTTGAACATGAATGGAATAAAGGATTCATTGTAAAAGAGAAAGAATTCATTCGAGTTTTAGGTCCTGATGAAAGAACTGAGAAGGGATTATTAGATTCTCATGATTTGATTGATATTTTACATAAAACACTCCTGATTTGGAAAAAAGAAAAGAAAGATGATGTTGATAAATTCTTAGAAGAAAATGGATACAAAAATAGTGAAGTTTTCAAGCGTGTTGCACAAGCAATATCAGAATCATTACCTCTAGAAAGTATTGAAAAGAAATGGTTAGATGGGTTCCTTACAAGTTTTAAATTAGAAGATTCCCAAAATGAAAGTCAAAGCAAACTGTTTTAATCAAGATGTAATTTTAAGAAATTCATATTATGGCCTTTCACGAAATTGCAATTCCCCATAAAGACATTCTATCGCAAAATTATTCAGGAGAAGTGTATGCAGCAAAGCTTTGGGATGTATACAATAGAAGAGGATCTGAGGAGTATAAAGATTCAAAAATATTTTTTGAAAAAACATATCTTACTAGTAATCTGAAAAAAATTCTAGATTCTATTAAAGAAAGACTAGATGGAAAGGGTGGAGGTCATTTTCGTTCTATATCAACACCTTTTGGAGGAGGTAAAACTCACACACTAATTGCATTATATCATAAATGTATTGAATGGAATGTTAAACCAGTAGTTCTTGTTGGAAATGAGATTGATCCTAATACACAAACATTGTGGGGAATGATTGAAGAACAACTAACTGGAAAAATTGACAAACTTGCAGGAAATGTTTCTCATGGTGGTGAAGCATTAAGAAAAGTGCTTGAAACACAAAACCAACCTGTTTTGATATTAATTGATGAATTATTACATTATGTAAATAGAGCTGATGGCATAAAAGTTGAACAATCAACTCTAGCTCAACAAACAATTGCATTTGTTCAAGAACTTAGTGAAGCAGTTAGTGGTTTATCTCAAGTATGTGTTGTGGTAACATTACCATCAAGTGCAAATGAACAATTAGGTGATGCAAGATATACTGAACTGTATGAACAATTACAAAAATTTGCAGGAAGAACTAAAGATACCATTACTCCAGTTTCAGATAACGATATACCAAGAATCATTCGACAAAGATTGTTTTCATCAACAGATGCAGAAATACGAGATAGAGCAGAAAAGATCATAGAAGATTTTGTTAGTTATTGTGAAGATGAAGGATTAATTCCTGAAGGAATGCAAGTATCTCAATATCGAGAAGAATTTTACAAAAGTTATCCATTTTTACCTCAAGTCATTGATGTATTATACAAAAGATGGGGAACGATTACTAAATTTCAGAGAACACGAGGAGTTTTACGATTACTTTCACTTGTAATAGGGTCTCTGGCAACAAGTGATAAACAATTTATCAGTTTAGGGGACTTTGATTTGAACAATAATGAAATTCAACAAGAATTGATAGGTTATCTTGATAATCAATTTTACAGTGTTATTGCAAAAGATATCAACGGTCCTGATTCAGGAGCATCAAAAGTAAACCAAATGGTCCCAGATCAATACAAAGGGAAGAAGTTAGGAATTAGGGCTGCTACTGCAATTTTTATGTATTCACACTCTGGAACTACTGGAATAAATGGAGCAACAGAAGCCGAAATTAAAAGAGCAACATGTTCACTTGGAATTCCTGCAGCTCAAGTAAGCGAAGTTCTAAATCTATTTCGAAATCAACTATTTTATTTGAATGTCACAAATGAAAAATATCTCTTTACAAAAGAAGCAAATATTTTAAAAATTAAAGTCGATACAATGGAAAATATTAAACAAAGAGATCTTGATGAGACTGAAAAAACATTAATCAAAAATAATATTGGAAAAACTCAGAATTTTCGTGTATCATTATGGCCAACTAGTCCTAAAGAAGTAGAAAATTCACATGCTTTAAAATTAATTCTCATGAAAGAAAATGATATTCAGTTAATTCAATCAATTTATGAAACTATTGGAGAATCTCCAAGAATTTATAGAAATAATATGTTATTTTTAGCACCAGCTGATGGTGAAAAAGGAAAATTTCTACATTCATTAAAAAGTAAAATTGCATGGGAGAAAATCAAAACAGATCCACAAATTACTCTCAAAGAAGAACAAAAGTTAACACTCAACAATGAACTAAAAAAAGAAAATGAACGATTAAATGATCTAGTAAAAGAATATTACAGTATTTTGTATCTACCTGAAAAAGAAGGACCAAAAAAACATAATTTGAATATTCCACTTGTAGCAAACAAAGGAATTGATGAGATTATTTATGATGATCTTGTAGAAGAATCTCAAATTCACCCACAATTAGGAGCAATGTTTTTGAAGAGTCATTATTTGAAAGATCAAAAATATGTAGAAACATCAAATCTCTATGAATCTATGCTTAGAACTCCTGGTGAACGAAGACCAATTCACAAAAGTGTCATAGAACGTGCCATAATGGATGGTGTTTTAAATGGAGAATTTGGAATTGGTGAACTTGAGAATGATGTTCCAATTCCAAAATTATTTAAAAAATCTACCCAAGTTAGTTTTGAGTCTGGAGAAATACTACTTCAGGCATCACTTTGTGAAGAAGAACCAGAATATTTCTGTGATAAATGTAGTCATAAAACAACTAGTAAAGAAGAACTAGAAGAACATAGTAAATGTCATCTTAAATCTGGAGATGATGAAGATGATCCACCAGACGATTCAATAAAAAATCTTGATTTTGGATTTACTGTTCCAGAAGGTCAAATAAACAATATCAGTCAAATGTTGTTAAAAATAGCATCACATTACAAAGATTTAAAATTAAAAGTTGAAGCTAATGATGGTAAAATGACAAAACATGATTTGGAAATGATTAAAGAAACTCTTAGACAAATTGGATCGTATTCAGATTTGTTATAGAAATAATGACTTCTGAAAAATTATCTGATCCTAGATACAGAGTCAACATAGAAATTGGTTTGAGAGTTATGATAAAAGAAGAAAATAATTTAGAATTAGTTCCTTGTTATGTTAAAGAGATTATAACTAGAGATGTCAAGCATGAATCAGGAATTAAAGTAATCTGTGAAAAGGGTAAAACAGGTCGTGTAAAACATATTGGAAATGAATCTTCATTTATGGATTCTAATGATCTTTTAGTAGATTTAGAGAGAAAATTACGTAAAATAATTGTTAAAGAATTAAGTATAGTAGATCCTAGTTGGTGGGAGAATCTTAGTCCTACAATCAAAGATGATGTTCAAAGAAAATTAGATACTGGTGGTGAACAGCGAAAACAATTAGGTATACCAGATTATGAATTAATTGAATATACTAATTTTTATCATTTACCAGATATCATTCTTGGGAAACGTTGGCAATATTTTGAAAAAATTTTTAAAAATAAAAATTCTATTGATATTAAATTACATGAATTGGCACAAATTAGAAATCCTTCAGCACATTCGAATATTCTTCCAGAAATGATAGAAAGAAAAATTCAAGTGTATTATGATGATATTGTTCGTTTAATTGAAGACTATCAAAGAAAATAATTGATTAAAGTTTGATTAATGAAATATGTTATTCATCATAAATTTACAGAATCATGTTCTAGGTCGACAATATATTCACATATTGATCTAAATTCTATTCTGCATAATCTTTAAAAACTACCATATCGCAAGATTTTCCAGATTCATGGTTGAAAAGAAAATTACAAAAAAAGCTTCAAAGAAAACTAGATCCAAATCTAAGGATATTAAAGCAAAAACTAAAAAAATAAAAGATGAATCATTTGGTGACGGTGGTATTGTCATAGTCGATGATGATATTGAAATTAATCAGGAGAAAGTTAATGAAGAACGACGGGCATATCTTGAAGAGGCTCGATCTCAAGAAGTAGTTGACTAGGAATTTTTATCCAATTCAAAAAGAAAGAATAGACTCATGTGTTAAACAAAGCTAAATCATATCAAAGTTTAACAGAATCATGTTGTTTTACTGATACCACATTGCTATGCCATTTCTTGTGATATTCATCATGTTGTGTATGAATTGGAATTAGTTTTTTAGCATTAGAACCATCAATTACTTTTTTAATCTGAGTACCATCTCCATGACCAGAAACATGAATTTGATGCCAGTCTTGATCTTTTTTGATTACTCCAAAGTGAGTAAACCAGTTTTTGATTTGCTCCTCTTTGAGTTCCATTTCCAAATCAAAGGGTTCAGTTAATGAGCGAATGTATGTAGCCCCCTCATCAGGCTTGATATCAATCAAATCTTGTAGTCTGAAATCACTGCAAAAGAATATGAAATTTTTCTGGTTTGACTTGACATCTCTGTAATCTACAGCGTTTGGATAATCCAGGAACTCTCTTTGCCATTCAGCATAATCCATGTGAAATTGTCTATCAGAAAACTTTTCCAAATCCTTATCCAGCAATCCCCAAGTTCCTCTCTGAATGTAGATTTTGATATTACTATCAGTTGGTGATGGATAATGTCCTTTGAGATTTTCTGATTGAGAAAATAGTTTTAACAAATATGCTTGTTTCATATCAATTACCAAATCACGATTAGTTTGCTTTGCTGATTCATAAAATGACAGCAATCTATCTAAATCTCTAATTGGATAACCACAAATTGCTAAACCCTTTGTTTTATTTACAATATCAGTAACTGTAGTCTCTACATCATATTCAGTTAGTGATTGTGTTGAATTAACTCTAGTTCCTTCACAAAGTAAAAGATCTAGTGATGAATCACCACATCTTTCTACAAACTTTTCGGTATCTTTACTTCGTCTTCCATGGAATCTTAAATCAGCAGTATTTCCAATGGAACCCTCAGATGTATGTAAGATAAATGCATGAACTCCAGCTATGGAATGATCAACAGGTAATGGTTCTACTTTGATTGAATTAATTGAAAACTCTTTTCCAGATTGAAATGTTTTGATAGTACGAGGAATTTGCACTTTATCTCCAGTTGCACGACTTATCTCACCTTTTTTATTTTCATAGATTTGAAATTTTTCCTTTAGTGTTAGATATTGATCAGTGCCTGTCTCATCAAAGTTTTGCATGATTAATTTTGATTCTTCTGAACAGTAAATTGGAATGTCAGGGCGAAGATATGGAATGTATGCGCAATGATCAACATGTGCATGGGTTAGTAGTATTCCATCAACTGAAGTTTCTTCATCTCCACCAAATCCTACATGTTTTGCATAGTCTCTTCGGTACAATCCCTTGATTTTAGGTAAAATTCCAAGTTCAAACATGTCGGTTAGTGCATTAGAACCACGAGCACTCATGAATTGAGAGAAAAATCGTCCTTCCTCAGAAAAGGACATTCCAAAGTCCATGAATAGTGTTGTATCTTTGTCTTTGACTAGGAATTTGTTCCCTCCAATGTCATTTACACCTCCATGAAAAGTAAGACTAGTCATGTTATAATGAAAATAATATGATATTAAAGAGGATCTTAAAAAATTGAAGTTTTTGGGAATCTAGATTTTAAAATTGCAAATATTATTGATTCTAAAAATGAAATATTAACAAAATTAAAAGAGAGAAAAATTTTGTAAAATCTACCGTTGTCGATTACCCAAAAAGTGATTTGAAATATATTTTAGCACATGAATTAGCTCACACTTTAACTAAAGGGCATTCCATAAAATTTTGGAATTTAGTTTCTACTATCTACCCAAATTACAAAAGAGGCAAAAAATTATTCTATAAATACGCACAAAAGGAACTGGGTTGTAAATCTAATTCTCTTTGATAATTGATTCTGAGATTTCTGTTTTTTGTTCTTCTATAGTTTCTACTGGTGAAACTTTAGCTTCCTCATCTTCAGTATATTTAGTGACAAGAATATAGCCTTCGTCGGTTTTACTCATTCTAACTCTAACTTTTCTTGGAGGATTTCTAACACCTCTTGCCCACATGTCACGAGCTAATTCTTCATCTATTTTGATTGTCTCAACTTTCATGTGATGTCGAGCAAATTCTCTAATCATGTTAATTGCTCTAACGGCTCTATGTTGAGATTGTGAAATTTTTACTTTACCAAGTGGAATTGTATAAACTCGTTCTAATTCTTGAGACATCTATCCAACCTCCACATCAGTTGATCTCCAAGCTCTACGCTTTGGATTGGTTCTAACACTTCTCTTAGTTTTGAGGATAATCCATGCAGGTACTGCTGATGTCTGTCTAGTCTTTTTGAGTAGACGAATTTTCCTTCCAGAGTGCTTACGTGCAGCCATATCCGTTGTAAATTATGTCGTTTTTTAAACTAATCTGATTTTTTCTTCAATTCTGATTCTAATTTTTTGATATAATGTAATCCAACTACATAGCTTGCAAATGTAGCACCAAACATGTTCATGAACGTATATGATGAATTCAAACTATCTTTAGGAAATAGAGGATCATTTACTTTGGATAGTTCACGTGAATCATCAATATCTTTGCTCCATTTTTTAAAATCTCGTTTTAATTGTAATACAGATTTTTTGTCTGGTTTTTCATCTAACCATTTTTCAAGACGTGCTTCACGTTGACGAAGAATTAGAATTATCTCTTCTCTAGTGATCATTTCATAAAGTCTGGAACTTGAACGCTGTTATTCATTGAATGTAGTTTAAACTCATTGAATTTTGATTCTAATTCTGCATATTTCATTGATAATGTTTTGATATTTTTCTCTACTTCTTTAAAATCAGAAATTGTTAGATGTGGTTCTGCTTTAAGATACAACTCTTGTCTTTTTTCTACTGATTCTTGGTAATACGTGTCCATGTAAAACCCATGACCCATTAATTCTTCAGCAAAATCTCTACCAGATACATTTCCAACTGTAGTTCGAAAATACTTTCTAAATGCGTGGTAATGAATTACTTTTCTACCATTTCTATTATTAGAGTTTAGTTCAGGATTCTTTTCAAGAAAATATCTCAAACTATTATGCAATAAACTCTCAGCGTGAAGGTGTGGGGGTTGTTGAGGATTTAGTTTACGCTTGAAATTAATTATCTTTGATGTTCTACCAAAGATTTTGATATTTTTTAGATGAGAATTATTACTATTTTCAACCCATTCAAAAGATCTTGTAAGGTGATCTTTTAGTGAATTTGTAGCCTCAGTAGTTAGAAATGTCTCTCGTTCTGTTCTAGTTTTTGTTGTTTCTGCTCTTAATCTAATTGTAGTTGGAGTAGTTTCAAAATCAATATCATCTAATTCTAATTGTACTAATTCACCTAGTCGTATTCCACTTGCAGATAATACTAGAATTACAGTTTGAAGTTTAGGAGGCAGACAACGTAATAATTTTACAATCATTTCTTTTGTAACTGGTTCTTCTCTTTGTCTTATTGCACGAGGAATACGAACTACTTGTTTGTAATCCTCAGAATTAAATCTTAAACCTAAGTTTCTCAAATATCCCTTCACTGCAGGCATTCTGGTTGTGATTGATTTTGGTTTGTATCCTTTAGAATCTAAAAAGACAACAAACTCGTTTAGAATTTTGTAAATATCAAGTGATTCACTAGATACTTTTTCAACTAGTTCAAATTCATTAATTGAATATTTTTGAGATAAAAATTCTCGAAATCCAGTTTTCTTACTATTTGTAATTGCTAATCGATAAGAACTAACAGTACTATGACTGTGAGATAAAATGAAAAGTGAATCCAAGTATTCATCTAGTGATTTTTCTAAAATTTGAGCAACCATTGTGATGGAATATAGTTAATCGACCAATATATATGTTATATATTATGTATATATTGTATATCAAGTGGTTTCTAATTAGATTGGGGTTTTGAAATTTTACTCAAGGCTAATTTAACTAAAAGTAACCACGTAACTACAATTGGAACATAATATGTTGCAATTCTCCATCCAATTACTTCATTC
>Ga0233434_1001733_pt1 | contig 20596 bp, 32 predicted proteins | sample SI_122_August201_4_FD_182738 | JGI IMG/M metagenome (GOLD analysis project Ga0233434, IMG submission 182738) | Seawater microbial communities from Saanich Inlet, British Columbia, Canada - SI_122_August2016_120_MG | ecosystem: Environmental > Aquatic > Marine > Inlet | place: Canada: British... | reverse complement strand
CATCCATATAAGCATTTACATATGCCTTTAGTTCATCATTCATCTTCATTCTCTTGTTTTATTTGGTGAGAGTTGGGTAGTTATCTTTTACAAACACCAGCAGTGCTGATAATTAGTTAAAGCCCTTGTAGGGTACCCTCGAATCCCTTTTATTTAACCCTCTAATTCAGGTAAATCGATAGGTGGCCAGTCAGGTACTTTTGTTTTTAATTGTAAATTAAGGTCAGTTAATACTTCTTTAATTTCGTTTAATGAGTTACGACCTAAGTTAGGCGTTCTCAATAAATCTCGCTCAGATTTTTGAATTAAATCACCAACAAAGAAAATCTCCTCTGCCCTCAAACAATTAGCAGTTCTAGAGGATAGCTCTAAACCATAATACGTCTGTATTAGATAGCTCTCCGGAAAATCTTTAACTGTTTTTATAACGATTGGTTCAGCTCCGTCTGTTAAAGATTCACCTTCTTTGTTTAAGTTACTATATGGGATAGTCAATTCAAATTCTTGAGCATCTCTAGTAAAGTAGTGAGTTAATTTGCAGTAACTGTTTTTATAGTTCGCAACACCACTTATTGTGGATACTACAATGAAATCATCATCCATCTCAATAGTTAACGTACCGTTACGTTCAGCATGTGCATGCATATTGATAAAATTTAATAAATCAGTCATGACATTAATCCAGGACACTCAGTAGGGTCATCTGCAGTACACTCACGCATAGTAGGACTGTCACCAGTACCATAAGCATCTTTAGTTCGTTCACAGTGCTCACAGTTTTTACAGTATTCACCTTCTTCGTCTACAATTTCCCAGTCACGATAATCATCCTTTTCTTTAGCTTTAATAGCTAATGCATAGTCATCGAAGTCAGGTTCCATATCACGCATAAGTGCATCGTGTTCTTGCTCTTCAAAAAGCATTCGTTTAACTTGTCCCATGAGGGTCTCCTTATTATAATTCTGCTGTGAAGTTACAGTAGTCGTCTGGGTTAGCCATAAAATATTTAAGTATTCGCATACCTATATCTAATCTAGCAAACCATTCATACATTTCTGTTTGTTTTTCTTCACTTAATTTCTGCCAATCAGGGTTATCTTTTATATCCCCTCGATAGGCTAGATCAAATAAATAAATCAAGTCGCCTAAAGCGTCTTTACATTTATCGATTCCTGTGAGAACTGTATCTACATCGTCTACACAATAGTTTATGAAATCTTGTTCTTCTCTAGCTCCGAAGAATTCAGCATCTGTAGAGTTTTGGCAACCGAACCAGAACTTACCTTCAATATCTCCTTGATAATATCTACCCATCAATCACCTTGCCTTCTAATAATAGATGAGTAGCGTATTCTTTAAGTTCAGGTAAGCATCCACACATAGGTGCGTAGTTAGTTACGTTATCTTTAAAGGCTGTGTTTATAAATACTGATAAAGGTAGTTTGTACATGTGACACTTGTTATCACTATTATATTTACAACTTAATTCACAATGCTCTGTGTTAAAGTAATTTTTAACCCCTTCCATACTGGTAATCTCCACGGTTTCTTTTTAGGGGTTTGTCCACAAACTTGTCATCACGTCTACTATACGTATCAACCTGCTCTTTCCAGCCGTCTAAATCGTCTAGTAAGGTATCGAGAGTATCTGTGATATTGGCAAAGCCTGCTTTGTCCTCGTTACTACAGTAGGTCATGAATTGATTAGTTTTGTTGCTCATGGTTTAATCCTCCAAAGATTATGTCAGCAATACGAGTATCGTAAGCTGATAGGTGATTCCACCACGTTAGCGGTGCATTAGTTATGTTGCCTAATTTATTATTAGTCACATCATCAATGTTTCCGTTAGGGCTCATAGCATAGATATTACCTGAAATATCAACATATTGATTAACGCTCTTTAATAGATGCATTTACATTCTCCTGTTTATTTAGTTTAGCAAAGCTAATTATTTGTCTTAACATTAGAGCTAAAAAAATGAATAGCGCTACTTGTATAAAGGTGATGGTCATTAGGACTCCTCTTGTTGTTTAGATTCTTGTTCACACCCATCAATAAAACCTTGGTCGTATGCAGACTGTATAATATCTGAGCGAATATGTAGACTTATTTCTCTATTCCTTTTCCGAGTGTAGAGAACTCCTTGAATATATCCTACGAAGCCTACAATAGCTGAAATGATAATAACGTCAGTGTCACTCATAATATTCCTTAAATTTTAGGTGTTATAGTCGGTAATATCTACATTACCTTCTAGTAGTATAAATGTATTATTGACAGCGTTGTCTAAAAAGATTTCTGTGAAATCGCTTTCATAAAAATAAAAACCCTTTTCACAATAGATAGTCAATCTGCCAGGATGCCCAGCAGAGGTATGACTTACGGTGTGTCTGGATAAGTCATTCGGTATATTCTTTAAATTTACTAGAATTGACATACCCGCTTTAATTTTATCAAAGCTAATAGGTATTAACTCCATCACCTAACGAAGGTTAGTGTTTTCAGTGCTCTGGTACACGCAACATAATATAAATTATCTTCTTGTTGCTTTTCCCATTCAATATTTGTTTTAGTTTTAAAATATGCACAGGTATCAGGGTCTAAGAAGAATACATGTTCTGCTTCAAGTCCTTTAGCAGCATGAATAGTTATAAGCTTGCGCTCACTCCCACTGACTGTATGAAGACGCATATTAGAGATAAATGCTTTAATTCCTTTGATACTTGTACAATTCTTTGCAATTGTAATAAGACCTTTGTATCTATCAACTAGATTTGCCGTATTCCACCCCATTTGCATGTATCTATTTAACTCATCGTTATACTTTTGTTCAAGTAAGTCCCTTACTTCTTCAATAGTACTACTCGCAGCTAACACTGGATTTATTCGTGCTGTTAATGCATTCACGAAGAGAGCACTAATTGCAAAGTGTTCATTCTTACTAATTAGTTTATGTGCTAATCTAATAAGACTGGCGTTTGTTCTGCTTGTTACAAAGCAGCTATCTGGATATATTACTGCAGATTTAGGTATCGTGTGTACGCTTCCTCCTGACTTATTACTTGTAATCTGAGGCACAATATCCTTTACTTCATTAAGTATCTCTATAGGACACCTGAAGCTCTCAGGCATAGGATATTCCGTAGGAGAGTATTGTTTTTTAACCATTTCTACAGCGAATGGATCACTCCCTCTAAAACCATAGATAGCTTGGTTTAAATCTCCTACAAATATAATTCTATTCGTAGGAATACAGCTTAAAAATTTAATCTGTTGTGGGTTTAGGTCTTGGCATTCGTCAACTAAGACAATGTCATAGTGCTCACTTCGCCATCCATTTTGAATAGGGTATTCTAGCATTTCATCACCACTAACTAAGTTTTGTAGGGCCATGCCTTGCTTTAATATGTGTTTAGCATCTTCAATATGTGCAGTTGAGATAGTAAAACGTCTACATGTCTCTTCCCATGAAGCAGTAGTAGCGTCTCCTGCAAGTATCATATGTTTCTGTGCCAGATGTGTAGCCTCCCCCTTACCGAATAAGGTAGAGTATTTAGTAAAATCTACCTTAATTTTAGGTATGTTTTGGTAAACCATATGTAGCCCAAAGGCATTAAATGTTTTGCAACTCCATCCTAGTGGTAATTTAGGAATTACGTCTTTAACAATAGCTTTGTTGAATGCTAAATATAATCCGTTGTTGTACTTCTTAGCTATCTCCATAAGTACAGAGGTTTTACCACTACCTGCTACTGCATTAACTAATACGCATTCTTCAGTACTATCAATAATAGTTTGCTGTTCAGTAGTAAAAGATAGGTGTGATGGGTTTGTGAGGGTTGTAAACCACGGTGATGAATTAGTCATTATATAACAGTCCTTCTGTCTTGTATAAGTCTACTTGGCGTCTTGCGATACACAGCTTAGGTGTGTGTAGATGCTCTGCATGTTGTGCATACTTCTTAAATTCCAGCCCATCTAGCCAACAAGTTTTGTTGACCATATTCACGCATCCCTTGTGGGAACACGTTCCTATTTGGAAGTTCAGGTAATGTTTAGAGTTCATCTCGCCTTTTGTAGGTTAGTTGGTATAGTTAGTCTTGCGCTTTGATACTTTGAGTGGTTACTTAAAGTCTACAGATTGGAAGACAATTTCAGCTTGTTCAGCTGTTATTGGTATATCTAATTGTTCGCAGATTTGTCGCCATATTCCCTCTACAAAATCATCTCGATATAAGTTTAAAAAGTGTTTCATTTTATCATCTCTTATAGTTATTTTTCAAAGCAGTGGACGGAGTCCACATAAGACATAATAAAAAAATAAACCCCCACGCCATAAGGCGTAGGGATTATATTAACTTAACATGTATTCACTTTTAGCTATCTCTGCAGACAGCGTATTAGTTAGCTTATTTACTTCTATGTACTCACCTCTAATCTCACTGAGAATGTCGCTTAATAGATTACTATCAGCTATTTCAACCATAATTAGTCTATACAGCTGTGAAACATCTTGCATGTATTCTGGTGAGAATACAAAACAATCATGGATATGAACTAAATCAAAGGTACTTCTACGTACCATCTCTCTAGCTATATACCCATCAACAGAGTGAATGATGTTAGCTACAAGACTCTTAAAGTTTGTAGATGGTTGTTGCTTAGCATATCTGTATGTAAACGTTCTATGCTCTAGTTCATCTACTTCGATTCTAGTATCTGCCATCTCTACTACAGGTACTCTAGCTACATGTCCATCAGGCAGTGTCCAGGTATGCACATCAGTATCATAATTCCAGAATGAATTGACAGTCTCCATCAGTGCTTCAGCTCCCTCAAATGCATTATCTAAGACTTTATAAAACACATCTAACTGTGCTTCATTAAAAGCTTCTGCAGGTACAACCTTAGAGTTATAGTAATGCGTCATGATAGGTTGCTTAACCAGCTTTCTATCAACATAGTCAACTAATGATAATTTAGTATTCATCTCATCAGATATCATAGTATACAAGTCTTCACGCTTACCTGTATTAATCATATTACATGCTCTAGCAGTCTTGATACACCCAGTAAGTGCAGACATAATTTGTAATCCACTGGCTGTAGCATCTAAAGACATTACATACCCAGTAGACTCTCCATTAATAGTATCTTGATAAGCATTAATAGCTTTCCTACCTAGGATAGGTTCGTCCCAGTCTGCAGTCTCAAATTGGTCATTCTGTTTATCAAACCAATCAATTCTATCACTCCATGTCATTTTGTCATGACCTGCATGATTAGCTATAGCTATCTTAAGATTATCAACGTTAGTTACATGAACTTGGTTGCTTAATGAAAGTAAAGCTTTGCCATACTCATTAGATTGAATATTTAGGTCATAACCAGATGAATAGCTTCTACCACGCTTATCATATCTCCATACAAAGTAGAAATCAGAACCAATATACTCACTAGCAATAGTAAGAAATTGCTCTTGATTCATATTTGTATTTGTGTCCTTTTCGTTGATTAGTACATCAGCGTCAATAGTCCAAGGAACTGATTGCAAGGCGTTTAAAGCGTCTAAAGCTTGGTATCCTTCATGATGGTTACCGTTGCCTAGAAGTACGCTCTTATGTTCAAATAGCCACCCTCCAGTGGTGTTATTTATCCAGTCTTGTGGTTGTTCCTTACAAGGTGGTAGGAATTGTAAAGTATTTAGCTTATTACGAGTACTATCTTCAATAATTAGCTTAGGTTTAATCTCTGTACCATCTGAATACATTAGTATATCAAATAGGTTAGTATCTGCAGTAACAGCAAGCAATTCAGCTCCCGTTTTAACCGCGTCAACAGGATTATCCATACCTACAGCAAACCCAATAGCAGTTGCAGGGTCTTGTATAGGACGTTGTCTATCAGTTAGTAGAATATTACAGAATATAGCTCTTATTATCTTTTCAGTAGTAGCAAGTTTAGTAATACGTACCCTCTTAGAGTTATAGTACTCCCCCGTACGGTATTTAGTTATAGCAGTATTAATATCCATATACATTTGTAATGGTAACGCGCTGTTTAGGTCATCCATGATGATGCTGTTAGTGTTAGTCTTACTATAAAACTTTTCTGTTTGTAATTGATTCATTTCCATTTTACTATCCTCATATTTAATAAAAAAACACACAATCATATCTCAACTAGTATTGATATGAAAGTGCATTAGTGGTGTTAGCTAATGCTAACTCGTTGTGTGTTGGTGTCCCATCAATATATGACTGATTGTCTAGTATCAGTTGCTTCGATAAAGGGACTAACTGTGTTTAGCTATAGGTACAAACTAAGTGATGATTATTGATTGCCAGGTGTAGTAGTACCACCATAAGTCTAAGTGGATTGCGTAGTCAATCATAGATATCTCCTTTTAGTACTATCCTCTTGTGAGCAATAGAAAAATAAAACTCTAACAGCTAATGCCATTAGAGTTTATATAGATTTACAGTACAGATACTATTTGTGTAGCGTCATCAGTAGTGATGTGCTTGCTTACTTGTTCAGGTGTAAGCGTAGATAGTTCTTCTCTAAGATGCTTGATAGCTTCAGTACGTTCAACTTCAGAAGAAGCTTCAGTAAGAGAGTTAGTATAGTAGTTAATGAAACCAGCAGAGACATATTTGTCTTTGTGTTCACCAGCTGTAGGCATTACTTTAACGTTAAAGTTAGTAAAGGTCTTGTTGCCTTTCTTATACGCCTTAGTAGTTGTAAACAGTACATCGTTAGTAAGCCGGTTAGTAACAATTTTGAATACAGTGTCTGCATTTAATGCACCAGCCATAGCTTTACTTGATGGCGTGAATACACAGTTGTCATCAGCAGAATAGTAGAGGTTATAGTATTCTTGGTCTGTGTTGTTAGTGTTGCTCTTGCGAGGTGATTGTGTGTTGATTAGCTTTGTAGCCATATTGAACTCCGTTTATTATTTTTACTATCCAAGATTAAATAAGATACAGCGGATAGTATTACTATATCTTATGGGGTTAAAGCAATACTTTCTAGGTACTATCTTCGGTAAAAAAACTATATAACTACACAGCTTTAGAGGCTACTACTAGGTATATAGAATTAGATATTGTTTACATCTTATCCATGATGATTTAGGCACGCCTAAGTGCTAAATGAGGTTTACTTCTTTTTAATTTGTTTTAGATTTCTTAGGTTGGGTATCGTGGTACGTGATTACACCATTTGAATCGACTGATGCGTTATGCTCTTTTAAGAAGTCTATTAGTTCTTGTTTGGACTCTACTCGGTTCATTACAAGTGACTGTTTTAGAGACTCGTTGACGATAGCGAATGTTGTGGGTACTGCAGTCCTTAGACCAGGTTGTCCTACGATGTCATCTATAAGACCTAGTAGGTTTACGATTGAATTACTTAAATGTTTCCATATTTTCATGTTATTGCTCCAGATAGTAAAGGGATATAGCCTATTAATATAATAAGCCAATCCGTCCGTAGGACGGTTGTATGTAGTTAGACGTGCTATCAGATAGTGTGCTAGGTGTGTGCTATCGTACTGTGTTGTGTGTTAAGTGTTGTGTGTAAAAAAAGGGTAGCTCCCGTTAGGGAGCTTAGACTGTTAGAACGCAGTCTCTTCTTTCGAAGCTTTCTTACCACCCAGTAGCTGAGCGTTGAGACCTGTAGCAGTTGCCTTAGGTTTCCACTGTTGAACCTCTACCTTGCTTGCGCCTTGTAACATTTCGATGAAGATATCGAATGGAAAGTCAGCACGCTCCGTAGAGAAGTGAACACTCTTGATAACCTCTGGGTTACCAGTAGCTGAGTCAGTAATGATGATGTCGTAGTTGTTATATGTAGCCATGATATTTATCCTATTAAGTAAGAAGTACAAGCATAATTGCTTGCAATACGTCCGTAGGACGAAAAAAGATAGTTAATTTAGAATACAGGGGGGGGTACCTTTGAAAATCTATTGCCCCACAGTAAGTTACTAAGCTGGAACTATTATATGAATTTTCTCTACTGCTACATTATGGTTTGCTAATACAGTGTAGCTTGTGTAGCTTATGTACCCTTTTCGGGTTTTATTTTCAAATGAAGTTTAGTTAGAGTAATCCTCCCCCCTGTTAGGGGGAGGGGGGCTTGTAACCCCGTAGGGGTGGAAAGCAACCCTCCTTCTTTTATATACTATATATGATATCTTTTTAGTTCAAAAGAGGTGGGGGTCCTAACGTTCCCCCAAACCCCCTTATAGATATAAGATAGGGCGTTGTTGTCACTGTGCGGGTTTCAGATACCCTAAGTTACCGGCTGGAGGTAAGATGTGTTACCGTCTGGAGGTAACTTTCCTGCCTACTTTTTAAGCAGTTGCCCCATATCTTACATTATTTAATATTATTAGTTCCTTTATTAGGTAATACGGTATATAATTCTCTCATGAGCAAACCACACTATTTAATGATGCAAGTAGAACACGGAGTATTCGATGTATTGGTACAACTTAATCCTAATGAGATACGCATACTGAAACACTTAGTTGAGAATGTGCACTATGGGAATATTTGTTATGACAGACAGGTAGATATTGTGGAGACAACTGGAATTGGTCCTTCGCACATGTCACAATATATATCTCGCTTACGGCAGTTAAATGTAATTCGTAAATATCGGAGAAGTTTGTTTATGATTAATCCTGAATACTTCTTTGCTGGGTCTTTAGATGAAAAACCTAAATTGCGTGCTGTGTATTCTAAGTTAGATAAGGTGGAGGTGGACGATGCAGAAGATAACTAGTTCTTTGTCTGAGATGTCTCTGTCTGACTTTCGTAGTTACCCTAGTGTGCAGAAGGTGGCAATTAATCATGGGTATATCTATATATTAAAAGACTCCAGCTATCCTGGGTACATCAAGGTGGGGATGACACGAGACTTGAAGCGTAGGTATAAAGAATATAATCAACACAAACCTTATAATACTGCTGAGTTCGTAGCTGTCAGTGATCCGTTTGAGGATGCTGTCAAGGTAGAGAAGAAGATATTAGAGGTTTTAGTTAAAGAGATTCAACCTATCGGTGCTAAGCTTGAGTGGTTTGAAGATTTACATGAGGAACGTATGAGAGAAATTATTATAGAGGCAGAGAGTCATTTTCTTGCTTATAACCCTGCGGGAGATATATATGCCACTAACTAGTAAGAGCAGCGCTATTGCACAGGTTGATATAGATAGTAAGCTTTCTATATCACAGTTACAAGGGGGCTTGCCTCCACGTATGCGTAAATATGTGACACAAGAGATGGTTAATGTTGTTAATGATGTCGAGGATGGGGACTTCAGAGAACACTACCGTAATAATGTGATGAGCTTTACTACTGTGTTAAAGGCAGGTAAGTTTAAAACTCTGGACTATGTAAATGCTGTGAAGTTTGTTAGTTACAAGCTACTCGGAGACGGGAACACTCTTGCTTACAGCAAGACGTTCCCTGAGAGATATAAACGTTTAGTGGATAATGGGATTACTGGGAAGAACATTGCCTCGTATTCTACGGCGTACAATCGTGGTGATTTAGTTAATAAGATTATGGAGCAATCGTTAGTTCCTATTCATATTTTAAATATGGATATTCATCAGGAAGCTATCAATATACAAGCTGAGCTTATGCGGGATGCCAAATCAGAAACTGTTAGACAGAAGGCGGCTGAGTGCTTGATTATGCAACTTAAAGCCCCTGAGTCAGCTAAGATTGAGATTGATGTTAATTACTCTAATGATTCTATTGATGAGCTGCGTGCAACTACACGAGCTTTAGCACAACAACAAATGAAGCTTATCGAGAGTGGAGCTGTTACGGCACAAACTGTGGCACATTCTGATATTATTGCTCGGAAGAAACCTGAAATTGAAACGGAGTATGAAGAGCTATGATGGATATTATGTTAGGTGTGCTGGGTATGGGCGCTATGGGTGCTATGTTTTATATTGTAAGTAAATGGCTTAATGAAAAATGGTAGAACTAATAATGTTAGGATTACTTTTGGGATTGGGGTTAGGCCTGATAATCGTTATAGATAATTTATGGAGGAGATAGATGATTCATTGTATGGCAGATTGTTTAGGTAAATTGAGAGCTATTAAACTAATGGCACAGGCGGGGATTAATGAATCAACTGACCAACGGGAAAGAAATAGGTTTGAGCAGATCTCTATGGAGGTAAGCTACTTATTAGTAGAAGCTGAGTCAGACGCTAATTCTGGTGATAGCTTTCTACGTAACCGTTCTGAAGAGGAGTAGATGTCTGAGCTAATTAAAAAGGATGTAGATGAGTGGCTTAATGATATAAGTTATGAAGAGGACCCTACATATACGCCTAGTGAGTTTGCATTAGAGTTTATTAGCTTTATTAAGCTAGTTAACGGTGAGGATGGTGAGGAGCACAAGTCTCCTGTGATTCATTACAGAATGTTAGACAATGTTGGTGGTATGAAGGAGAATATCGCTAATATGTGTTCTCGTGGTTTAGCTAAGACTACAGTACTGGGTGAGTATTTATTCTTGTACATAGCTACGTATGGCAACATACCTGGGTTTGGTAAGGTAAATCTAGCTATATATGTGTCTGATAGCATGGAGAACGGTGTTAAGAACATGCGTAAGAACGTTGAGTACCGCTACCATAACAGTGACTTCTTGCAAAAATACATACCTAAGATTAGATTTACTGATGCTAGAATGGAATTTGAGAATGCACAAGGTAAACAGTTTGTTGTTAAGATGTATGGTGCTAAAACTGGTGTTCGTGGTGCGAAAGAGATGGGACAACGTCCTACATTAGCTGTGTTAGATGACTTAATCAGTGATGATGACGCTAGATCGCCTACGGTTATTGCCAGTATTGAGGATACTGTGTACAAAGCTGTAGATTACGCACTACATCCTACTAAAAAGAAGACTATTTGGTCTGGAACTCCCTTTAATGCTAAAGACCCTTTGTATAAAGCAGTAGAATCAGGCGCATGGCACGTCAACGTGTACCCAGTGTGTGAAAAGTTTCCTTGTGCAGAGGATGAGTTTAAAGGTGCTTGGGGTGATAGATTCGATTACAGGTATGTTACGGCCCAATATGAGAAGGCTAAGAAGACTGGTAAGCTAGATGGCTTCAACCAGGAGCTTATGCTACGTATTATGTCTGAAGAGGAACGTCTAATTAAGGACAGTGACATGATATGGTACAAACATGCTAATGTTAAGACGAACCTGGGGGCGTTTAACTTCTATATTACTACTGACTTCGCTACATCTGAGAAGGAAAGTGCTGACTTTAGTACGATTAACGTGTGGGCGTACAACAATAACGGGGATTGGTTGTGGGTAGATGGGTTTTGTAAGAAGGCCTTGATGAATGAATCTATAGATGAGCTGTTTAGATTAGCTCAGAAGTATCATCCTCAAGAGGTGGGGGTGGAAGTTACTGGTCAGCAGGGGGGTTTCATTGCTTGGATACAGAATGAGATGATGAATCGTAATAACTACTTTACTTTAGCTTCAGGCCGTGGGAAGACCTCTCCAGGAATACGTCCTAATAAGGACAAGATGAGCCGATTCCAGCAAACTGCGGTACCACTATTCAAAAGCGGTAAGATATGGTTTCCTGAGGAGCTGAGGGACTCTGCTGAGCTATCTGAGATGATAGATGAGCTGTCATTAGCAACTATCAAGGGATTTAAGTCTAAGCATGATGACCAGATAGATAATATCTCTATGTTAAGTGAGTTTAATGCGTGGAAGCCTAGTGAAGTCTCAACAGATGAGCATAGTAAAGATGGTAGTATGTTATGGGATGATGAGGAGCCTGATAACGGAGGAGACAGTTCTTATTTTGTATAAAGTAACTACTCAACTACACAACGTGGTATGATAAATACCATAAGTATTTATTTAGGGGAAACCTTTTGAAAGTTTACGAGTATATGGACTTCTTAGTTAATGGTGAGATTAGCCAGTTAGCTACATCAGATGTTGGCGACTTAACTCCTGGAGCAGCCGCTCCTACTACAGTGCAGGCTAAAAATAGAGACAAGCTTCGCTCGTTTATTAACTTAGCTAACATCGAGTTGCATAAGAAGTTCAACATACTACAAAAAGATATGGAATTAGACTTCGCACTTAACGGTGAAGAGTTTAATCTGCCAGATGACTTCTTGCATGCTACTAGTTGTAGCTTCACAGATGGCGAAGAGATTGCTATTAACAATGATAAAAAGCGTCTAGTAAATGAAGTGGATGTAAACGTATCTGTAATATTCAAAGACCCATCTAAGCTAGTTATTAAAGGTACAGATGAGGACGGTAGGAAAGATATGCTCGTTACGTATACTGCTTCACCTAAATTAGCTAAGAGTATCACAGTAAACTTACAACTACCTCAGATATACACAGAGGCGTTGCTTAACTATGTAGCTTACAAGGCGCATGCTACGATTAGTGGTGACATGAAGGCTGAGAACAACACATATTACTTACGTTATAACGAAAGCTGTAAACAGATCAACTTATTAGGACTACGTAACCCGGATAACTTAGATGCTAATACTAAATTAGAAGATAATGGCTTTATCTAAGAAACTAGTGTTATAATAAAGACAAATTTATTGCATGCCAAATGCTGAGAACAACCTCCAGGAGGAGTTAAATAATGGCTTATTACGATACAATCAACCTTGTTGCGGGTGATGACAAACCAGAGCTTAACTTTACGTTAAGAGACTCAAACACCGCTGCGACAGGTGCAACCCTTGATGAAGATGATGCCACTACGTGGGCACCTATCGACCTTACAGGGCAAACCGTAAGAGTACATTTTCGCCTCCTAGGAAGTTCTGCAGTTTTGGATACTATTACTTGTGGGTTAACTGCACCGTACACTTCAGGTAAGTGTTTCATGCAGTGGAATCCCACAACTTTAGATGTTGATGCTGGTACTTACGAAGGCGAGATTGAGGCAGAAGACTCAACTGGGCGTAAGCAAACCATCTTTGATAAACTAAAGTTTAAGGTAAGAGCAGACTTCTAGTACAGTGGCTATACGCGCCTCAATATCCTACGCATCACTGCAAGCTAGTGTATCGTCAGCTAAACCAGCTGCGAGTATTACATATGAGTTAGCTAACGCTACAGGTATATGGACTGACCCAGACTCTAAGAATAGAGTGCTTAAGGATGAGTTTCCTTTATCAGACGTACGCTTCAACCTTGTAGAAAAGAATTTAACAGATAGTGTACCTCTAGTAGATGTTAGTGCTTATGACTTCAGTGCGTTAAAAGAAGATAGCTTTACATTCGCTGACACATTTACAAAGGTTGTTGCATACCACCGTAGCTTCACTGATGCTTTCACCCTAGACGACCTAAGCCAAATTGATAAAGACTTCTATGGTAACAAGGGCAACATCTTTGCTTTCACAGACATCATAGGGCTAACTTACAATAAAGTCTTCGCAGACAGCTATACGGTAGGTGATGTAGTTTCAGTGGTTAACACCTTCAAACGTGAATTTACTGATAGCGTAGTTCCAGGGGATACCTCGTATTTAGACATCTCTAAAATATCAGATGATGACTTCGTGTTCGCTGATTCACAGGCTAAAGCATCTAGCAAAGCTACTACAGATATCTTTAGCTTTAGTGACATCCCCTCTGTAGGAACATACTTACCGAAATCAGATGACTTTAGCTTATCTGAGATGTACTTAACCGCAATTACTAAGCACGTTACAGATGCTTTTGTTTTAGATGATGCTACACAGGTAAATAAGGATTACTCAGGTAACAAAGGAAACCTCGTAGCGTTTACAGATGTATTAAGCAGAGTACTGCAGTACAAGCGTGCCTTTTCAGAAACACTAACCTTTACTGATGTACCGGCGTTAGGCCTGCAAAAGAAAGTTAGTGACATGTTTAGTGTCTACGATGAGAAGTCAAACCCTCTAAATGCTAGCACATTAAATGCACAATCGTTTAACGCACAAGAGAACCCTGTACTAATTACCACAGGGATAGGTAGTAGTGACGGTGTAGGCTTTACCGAAGTAGCAGCAGTTACCCAAAGTAAGGCACTAACCGACTCCACTGTAGTCGATGACACAAATGCGATATTAGTAAGCAAGCCTAAGACCGATTCCTTCGGTGTGTCGGATGACAGCTATGTTAGTAGCGGGGTTAACCCTTCGGACAGCATTTCGTTCGGGGACTCGTACGAAAGGGTACTAAGTAAAGTATTAAGTGACGCCTTTGTTTTAGATGACGCAGCGCTAATCAACAAGAACTATCTTGGTAACAAGGGCAACCTAATTGGGTTATCAGAGTTGGTATCGTTAGTTACTACATACAAGAGAACTATAAGCGACTCCGTTGCTTTTAACGAAACCCTTGATACAGTATTCAACAAAAACGAAACAGAAAACATCACACTAAATGAGTTAACAGGAGTTACCTCTAGTAAAACACTAGGTGAAAACTTCACATTTAATGATGGTTATGGTTTACAATTAGCGAAACACGTTACTGACGCCTTCACACTAGATGATGCTGCGTTAGTGGACAAAAACTATATTGGAAACAAAGGTAACATAATGAGTTTAAGCGACCTAGTTGAGGTTAATCTCATACGTAGTAATCAACTAGGAACGAGAAACTTAAACACAATGCCATTTAACTAGGAGAAAGACAAATGATTAACGATAACTTTGCACTAACAGGTGCTTTAACAATCGCAGTAAATAACGAAGTAGTACAGAAGACTGAGAACTTAGTAGTCTTAGTAGGTAAGAAGTGGGTTGCTAACCGTCTTAAGGACACAGGCACATCACCTACACACACGATTAAGTCAGAAATGTCACACATGGCTATCGGTAAAGATACAACACCTAACTCAGGCGCTACAATTGTAAACGCAGCTAACACAACCCTTGTGGACGAAGTAGACAGAAACACACTTACTGTTGATGGTGGTACTGTTACTGATAACACTATTGAGTATGCTTGTACTTGGGCAGCAGGCGATGGCACAGCAGCTATTACTGAAGCAGGTATCTTTAACGCTTCAACAGGTGGTGACATGTTTGCACGTACTAAGTTTGCAGTAGTAAACAAAGGCGCAGCTGACTCTATGACTATTACTTGGACTATCACAGTATCTTAATAGCTATCTAATACAGGAGGACAGCTATGTCTGTTAAGTTTAGTAACAATGCGGTCACTACACTGTCCGCCGGTATATCGGCAGGAGCTACAAGTTTTACAGTAGTATCCGCCACCCCATTCCCAACACTAGGCGCTAGTGATTGGACTTATGTATCTCTAACTTCTGAAGTTGTTAAAGTAACAGCTATCAGTGGTACTACATTTACTTGTGATGCTACATCTGACGCTCATACTAGTGGTGAGAGTGTAGAACTACGCATGACAGCTGAGTTACTGGATGACTTCGTTGAAGGCACTGAGACCGTCACCTTAGGTGATAACGTCAAAGCCACCTTTGGTGCTGGTAATGATTTACAGATATATCACGATAGTGCTAATTCATTGCTTTCAAATTTAACTGGTGAATTGATTATTAGAAATAATTCTGATGATAAAGATATTTATTTACAAAGTGACGATAGCGCTGGTGGCGTCACTACGTATATTCAAGTTGACGGAAGCAATGGCTCGGTAAATTTAAGACACTATGGAACTACCAAACTAGCCACAACCTCTACTGGTATTGATGTTACTGGTGACTCGTCAGAAGGGTCAGAGACTCCCCCTACTATCGCTATCCTTGACTCATCTAATGGCACTTGGAATGCTGCTCACGATTCTTTTGGTAACTTAGACTTTGAGAACCTTGATACAAGTGGTGCTGGCTCTGGTGGTGTAAAAGCAAGGATATCAGCTCAAGTCACGAGTACAGATGGCGCAGCCTCTGAACTTGGTTTTTATCACGGTAGTGGTACTACACTAACGCAAGGTATGCTCTTAGACTCTACTGGTATTGATGTTACTGGCAATGTTGCTGTATCAGGAACAGTTGATGGTCGTGATGTAGCTACAGATGGTGCTGAGTTAGATGGTATTCTAGCAGGTTCTATAGGGCGAATCAATAGTCCTTTATTAGATTTACCTTTAACTAACAGCCTATCAATGCGCTCAGGCGTAGGTAGTGTTACGTTTGCTAGAACTACTACGGCTACTTATGTTGATAGATATGGTGTGTTACAAACAGCACCTATTGATGAGCCTAGGTTTGAGAAAGAAGGATTATTGGTTGAGGGTACAAGTACGAACTTTGCTTTCCCATCTTCTTCTTTGAATTGGGTGGGTAATAACTCCACTGAAGATGTTAATACATCAGGCATTTACGCGCCTGATGGTACAGAGACTGTAACTAAAGTATCTACTACAGGCAGTAGTGACCCTTATTATTATAAAAGCACCTCTGTCGGTGCTGCTATGAACGGTAAAACATTTACATATAGTATATGGGCGTGGATACCTTCAGGGCATTCAAGCTATGCAGACCTGTACTTTTACCAAACCACGGGGGGTACTAATGGTGATGTCATCAACAAGAACCTTACACTTACTACGACACCAACAAGATACGAAATAACTAGGAAATTCTATGACGAAGATGTAGGAACTTCTACAAGTATAAGAATCGACTTAGAGCAATCAGGAGCGCTAGGGAACTCTGTCTACATATGGGGCGCTCAGTTAGAAGAACTGCCTTTCGTAAGCTCTTATATACCAACAACCTCTGCTGCTGTTACTAGGGGTCAAGATGTTGCTACCGTTAGTTATGATAATAATATGATGTCAGCCACACAAGAATTAACAGTTGTTGCCGATATGAATGTCCCTTCTTATAATGTCTTGAATACCAGCCCTAGAGGTTGGTTTGGAATTGTAGGTGAAACCTATAGATATATAAGAACAGCTCATAACGTAATCAACGGGTCTGTTGCGGGTACAGGCTTACTTGCATTATTCACTATATCAAAGGCACTAAACAATTACTGTTTTACATCAAATAGTACAGGAATAATTTCATACGTTGATGGAGCTAGTGTTTCTACAGGCAGTGCTTTAACCGTACAAAGAACAGGAGCAACTAGCATATCTTTGGGTGAAACAGGTCATAGCTCGAGTACAAAGTTATTTGGTCATATCAAGAACTTCAAGACATACGACATTACCTTAACAGCTAACGAAATTAAACTATTACAAGGAGCATAAGATGGATTCAGTAATATATTGTAATGACTTAATCGCTTTGAAAGCTAAGTTGACAGAAGACGGCTACTACGATGAAGAAAGTAATAGCTACTCAGTAAACCATACGCTAACACCTATTGTAAAAAACGGCAATAAGACATTAAGCTACGTGAGAGATATGGCTCTAGATTTAACTGAGTACCCTATGCTTGAAAATCTAGGTAGCTATGATGACCTAGAAGGTGATGCCGCTAAGTTAGCTACATACAAAAGTGTATATGATTATGAAGCTATTATTGAATTTACAGATGAAGATGGTGATATTCATACACAAAGCAAACCATTTAAGATAGGAGAATTTGCGTGAGTAAGATTACAAAAAGTAATTCAGATTTAAACAAAGATATTGGCATAGACGATAACGCTACGAGTACAGCTATTACTATTGATGCTAGTGAGAAAGTAGGTATTGGTACTTCTAGTCCTGCTGGTAAACTTCATATTAACACAGACGCAACAGCGTCTTTGGCAAGTGCCACCATTAATGAAGTATCAGACTTCTCTGTAGGTTCTCGTGTGGGTTTTTCAGGTCTCCCTAATAATAGTGATGGTATGTATTTTGGTACGGGTGTTGATGGGGGCATTTCTGCAGGGATGGGCTTCTTCAGAGAAGTATCTGGATGGGACTCAGCTATTGCTTTCTACACAAATAATCAAACAAGTGGAACGTATGGGGTTGATGCAATACAAGAAGCTATGCGCATAACCTCAGCAGGCAAGGTAGGTATTGGTACTAATAGTCCGGGTACTAAGTTAGATGTAAATGGAACTGGGCGCTTTTCTGGAAGTGTGACCCTCGGTAGTAACCCTTCTAACCCAGGTAGTTTGGTGATTAATGATAACTCTACAACTGCTTATACTATGGCGATTCAAGGCAGTAGCACTCGCGTCTACGAGATGCGTGGCTCTAGTTCAGGTTCATCATATAGTTTAAATCTATTGAATACCAACACCGCTAGTGGATTCCACTTGAACGTTTATGGTGGTGCGGTCTTTAACCAAAACGGTGATAATTTTGACTTCCGAGTTGAGTCCAAAGACAACGCTAATATGCTTTTTGTTGATGGTGGTAGTAATGGGGTCGGTATTGGAACAAATGTTGCTGGAAACTCTACCTTAGAAGTTCGTTCTACTGGCGTAGACGGTACATATACGAACGCGATTGGTTTCCAGTATTCTGGGAACTCTAATGAAGCCAACACAATTTCTACTTCCGTTTCTTCCAACGCCAACAGTTCGGGCTTTAAATTTAATTGTTCAGATGGCGGCGGTTCGTCTGGTAAAACCAGTGTTTTAAAAATTACTCGTGCAGATATGGTCGTCAACGATGATAGCTATGACTACGACTTCCGCGTTGAGTCTGACAATATGACTCACGCTCTGTTTGTGCAAGGCAATGACGGCAAGGTTGGTGTGTTTAATACCGCTCCTCGTTCTACCTTAGAAGTAGGCGCAACCAATGCTAGACACGGTATTCAGCTAAACGGTGGTCCTAACGGAACCGCTACTCAAATACACATGATTGACGGCAAGGCTGGCTCGTACTCTACGCTGACAATTGAGGTCCAACTAGGCGGTGCAGGTGGGTATTTCTATCAAGTCCAAGTCGCAGGTACATCTGGTTGTAAGATGCAGGCGGGGGGAGGGTACACTAACGGTACTAACAACTTCAGTCACAGCACAGGGTCGGGGTCGGGGTTCAGCGTAACGTCACCCTCGAATAATTTAATCAGACTTGTTTCGCAGGGCGGCGTTGGAACACACCCCGGCTGCGAAATAAGAATGACGCAGGCTTTAAGTGCTAACCACGACCAAGATAATGTAACAATTACTTGGTCCTAAACCACAGGAAATGAAAAAATGGCAATTACAAACACTTGGTCAGTGACCGATATGCAACACACAGACGCTGATGGCGGTGTCTTTTTAGTTTACTGGTCTATGGTAGCGCAAAGCGATGGCACTCCATCGTTCACTGCTACTGAAGGAGGCAAATTGCGATGCGAGCCAGATGCAACAAGCCCGACCTATACCCCATACGCTGATTTAACTGAGGACGTTGTTCTTGGTTGGGTGTATGACAGCCTAGTTGGAGAAGATGAAACTGCGGCAGAAGCTAAAGCCCGTATTGAAGCTGACCGTACTGCTAAAGTACAGAAGCAAATTGATGCTGCCGCAGTTACTAAGTCTGGCACACCTTGGTATGTAGAAGATTTAACGGTATCAACACCATAGGAGAATAATATGATTATTACAATAAACCAACTAGAAAGAAACACAGCAGACGATACAGTAGTTACAGCACACTGGAACGCAAGACTAGAAGAAGTAACAGTAACCGAAGCATTTACAGATGAAGAGGGTAACGAAGTACCTGAGTCTACAACTGTGGATTACTCAGCTAGTAGTTATGGTTCGCAGTCATTCACTAGAGATGAGGAGTCACCTGACTTTATCGCCTTTGATGATTTAACTGAAGCTGATGTAGTTGGCTGGCTAACCCTAGATGAAGGTCTAGAAGCTAACCTACAAGCTCAGATTGATGAGAAGAAAGCACCTACCACGGTAACAGGCACGCCTTGGTCGGAAGCAGTATTAGAAGAAGTTGCCTAAACAACAGGAGTAATACTATGGGAAAAGATAAAAAGACCCCGCAGACAGTAACAATTGATGATAAGGAATATTCAGTAGATGATTTAACCCAAGAGCAAATCTCAATGGTTAATCACGTAGCGGATTTAGACCGTAAGCTATCATCAGCACAGTTCAACCTAGACCAGCTTAACGTAGGTCGTGGTGCTTTTATGAATATGCTAACTGAGTCTTTAAAGGCTGAAGAAGTAGAAGTAGTAGAATAAAACAAGTAGGGGTGAAATGCCCCGCACTCATTAAATAAACTTGAAGGAACTATGGAATATTCAGACATAATCTTGACACTGGTAGGAATGGTAACAACAGGGACTATCTTTGTTATCAAGAATATTATGACTGATATTAAAGAGTTAGAGCATACGATGAATACTTGTCAATCTAACATGCCTAGAGACTATGTACTTAAATCAGACTACAAGACTGAAGCAAGTGAGATTAAGGCTATGATTACTGAACAGTCTAAGAAGATTGACCAGATATGGCAACATATGAGGATTGATAAGTGATTACTAGGACAACTATCTAATGGAAACTAGAGTCAATAGAATTGAAGACCAGGTAGCTAAGACGTTCTCTGAGATAACTAATCTCAATAAGCGTGTTGGTAAGATGAATAACAGAATGAC
>Ga0233434_1001726_pt1 | contig 20670 bp, 17 predicted proteins | sample SI_122_August201_4_FD_182738 | JGI IMG/M metagenome (GOLD analysis project Ga0233434, IMG submission 182738) | Seawater microbial communities from Saanich Inlet, British Columbia, Canada - SI_122_August2016_120_MG | ecosystem: Environmental > Aquatic > Marine > Inlet | place: Canada: British... | reverse complement strand
TAGTATAAAAATTTGATGATTGTTAATTAAAAATCGTTTATATGTTAATTTTATAAATTATTAATAATTGAAACCAAATATTTTATTTCTAGTAATTGATTCATTTCGATCAGATAAATGCTTTGAAATAAACAAAAAATTTAAAACTCCAAATCTAGATAATTTAATAAAAAATGGAGCGTCGTTTACTAATTCAATTACATCTTCCAATAGTACTGGTCCAGCATGGCTTAGTTGGTTTACAGGCATGTATCCATTTAATACTAAAAAAAGTGAAAATTATCAAAAAATTGCAAATTCTACTCATAATTATATCAGAGATTTAAAAAAAAATGGATATCATACTTTTGCAACAATGCCAAGTACAGCCCAACATTTAGGATTTACAAAAGAATTTGATAATGAGGATGCGGCATATTCAATACATTCAAGATTACATACAGGTTTAGGAGATTCAATATTAGAAAAAATTGAATCAGAATTATTTAAAGAACCATGGTTTTATTTTATACATATACTAGATTTACATTCACCAATTTATCCACCAAAAGAATTTGATAGTGGAGAATATGGGGAAACTTCGTATGAACGTTCAATATCAGTAATTGATTCATGGATTGGAAAAATATTAGAACGAATAAATTTAGAAGAAACAATAATTATAATCACAGCTGATCATGGTAATTTCATTCCAAATTATACAGATACAACTAATTTAGAAATTGATAGGAGCAACATAGATAAGAAATTATGGAAATTAGAAGATAAAATTCCAAAATTATTAAAACCATTAATGAGAAAAAGTGGAAAAATAATTGAAAAAAGAAGACAGTTAGATCGTCAGATAAAAATAAAAAATTTAAACATGAGTCCATTTGTAAAAAGAAATCTATTATATTCAGATTTATTTACAATGTTTAATCCTATTTCAGAAAATAATTTTCTGTTTGATGATATAGTTAAAGTTCCATTAATTTTAACAGGATATAAAATAGATAAAAATAAAAAAATAGATAAGCAAATCAGAAATAGTTTGGATATTTTTCCAACAATTTTTGATTTAATTAAAATTAATTTAGAAGAAGAAATTGATGGTGTAAGTATTATTCCAATTATTAAAGGTAAAGATGTAAAAGAAAATGTAGTATACATGGAAGGTTATATGAGTATTAAAGATAATGAAATAAAAAAAAATATCATCGGTGTAAGAACTTCAAAATATAAATATTTTAGAATAAGAGAAGATTTAATCAAAAATGTACATTTGTATGATTTAGAAATTGATCCATTAGAGGAGACAAATATTGCAAAAACAAATCCAGAAATTAAAGAAAAAATGGAAGAAATTTTAACTCAAATACAAAAGAATTCAAAAGAAAACATCGAGTTTGATGAAATGACAGAAGAGGAAACAAAGAAAATTGAAGAAGAGTTGAAAAAATTAGGATATATTTGAAATAATTAGTTTTTAAATTGAATGTATATAATGAATTGATAATGAATAAAAAATACCAATACAATGAAATTGATTGTTTAGAGTTTCCTCAAAAATATCAAATGTCAGTATTTGAAGGAAATAATTTTTTAATCAAATACAAGAAAAGTAGAAATAAAATTATTAAAAAAATTAAAAATGAAGAAATAGATATCGTAAACTATTTTGAACAAAATTATGAAGTAAATAAGAATGAGTATTTAAAAATTAAAAAAAAGGAATGTTTTGAAACTGAAAAAATATTTAAATTTTTTTTAAATAGAATTTTTACAAATAAATTAAATTTAAAACATAAAAAATTAATAAATAAATTTATATCAAAATTTGAAATAAGTAAAAAAATATTTATGAATTATGATTATAATATAAAAACGGATTCAAATAATTATAAAATTATGAAAAATTATTTAATGTTATCATTAATTTGTATGAAAATATATGAAGAAGAAAATAATTTAAAATATCTAAATGCAACACTAAAAATAAATGATGTAACTACTTCAAATTTTAATAAAATTTTAGATAAAATTGATTTAATTTTATTAAAACAATCGCTAGAATTAGAATTAAAACAAATAGAAATTTTAATGAATAAAAAAGGATTAAGAATCATATGAAAGTTGGAATTATACTTACAACAGATAATCGTTCTAAAGCATATATTCAAAAATTAATTAAAAATAACATAATTCTAGATGAAATAATATTAATGAATTCAGGTAATCATGAAGTAAAATATTCAAAAGAGATAATTCAAAAATCTTTAGAGTCAGGTTTTGATATATCTATTTCTGTTTTAACAACACTTAAAGAAAATAATTTAAAATTTCATGAATTTAATTTTGTAGATATTAACAATTTAAAACTTATAGAATATGTAAAAAAATCAAAAATAAATTATTATTTATTTACAGGTGGAGGAATATTAAAGAAAGATATTCTTACTGCAGGATCAAAATTTATTCATTTTCACCCAGGAATTGTTCCTGACTATAGAGGTAGCACGTGTTTTTACTATTCAATAATTAATGAAAATAATTGTGGGGTAACTTCATTTGTAATGGATCAAGAGTTAGATACAGGAGATATAATATATCAAAAAAAATTTGTAAAACCAAATCATAAATATATTGATGAAATTTTTGATCCATTCATTAGATCTGAAACTATGATTGAAGTAATACAAAAAGACTTAATCAAAAAATCAAAATTTTTGAAACAAAATAAATCAGATGGAGAAACATATTTTATTATTCATCCAGTTTTAAAACATATTTCAATTATGAATTGTATTAAATAAAAAATATTATCTATTAATCCAATTTAATAATTTTTCTTTTAAAAGAGTTTTAATATCTAAATTATTTTCTATAATATTTTTTAGTTCATTGGGATCATTTTTTAAATTAAATAATTTCCATTCTTCAGTAGTTTTGAAATAAATTAATTTAAATTCATTATTTTTTATACAAAATACATTTGGTTTATTAGGTGATGGGAATGGTCCTTGTAAACCACCTGTTTCAGTAAATGTAAAAGATTCTTCTTTTAAATCATCTAAATTTTCAGTAACAGCTTTAGCAAAACTATCTACTTTAGGCACAAAAATATTTTGAATTCCACATAATTCTAAAATTGTAGGAAATAATTGAATTGAAGAAAGAAGTTTATTTGAAATTTTATTTTTTAAAATATTATTTCCAATAAATAAATGAAATGTTCTAATTGTTTCTTCAAATGTAAATACACCATAATTTCTTTCACCAAATCTTTCACCCACACCAGTTCCATGATCACAAAAAAATATAATTACTGTATTTTCATCAACTCCAATTTCTTTAATTGTATTATGAATAATTTCTGCATATGTAGCAGATTCATTAAAAACATCATCATAAGTTTGCAAATTTTTAACTTTATTGTCATAATATTCTTTATCGTTCCACTCATATTTTTTTAAAATTTCCGATACTGTTACTGTATGAATTCTACTAAATTGTAGAAAAGTGAAAAGAGGTTTACCATTTGATTTATCAAAACTTGTTTTAAGAAAATTTGGATGTTTCTCTAAAAGATTATCTTTATACTCATCATGAGATTCATAAATATCAAATCCTCTTGATGAAATTACTTTATCAGATATTAAATCACATGAAGTAAAATAACCATGATTTTGAAGAATTTCAGGTAAGAAATCAACAGAATCCTTTAATCTAAACATCTTATAGTATGAATCAACACCATTTTCTTTTCCAAAAAGTCCAGTAAACATTGAATTCATTGCTCCAAATGTATAAGGATATGCGGCAGAAATATTGTTAAGTAAAGTACCTTCTTTCATTAAATTAACAAATTTTTCAGATTTATTGATTCGATCCCATCTTGAGCCATCTAATAATATTAAAACAATGTTTGGTTTCATATCTTTTTTTTCAATATCATAAAAATTCTATTTGGTACATTAATTGGATATTCAGAAGTCACAATTCTTTCTTCCAATACGTCAAATTTTTTCAATAAAAATTCTAATTTTGGTTTAAATTTATTTTTATCATAAGCATCTGCAGCTTGACTCTCAAAAATTAAAATTCCATTTTTTAAAAGTAAATTAAAAATTTTTTCAATATATTCTTCAAATGTAAATTTTGTATTACCATCAATAGTTTCATCATTAGCTAAAGAAAAAATTAAATCATATTTTTTATCACTAGAATATTTTTCAAAACTTGTTACAAAAAATGAACAATTGGTATTTTTGATAAATTGTTTAACTTCATTACCCATATCTATTAAAAATGGATTAATTTCTACCCCATCAATATTTTTCAAATCATCAGAAATCATTAGAGAGAAAAATCCAGAATTACAACCTATATCTAAAGCATTTTTTTCATTAGAAAAATATGAATTAAGTTTATACTGTTTAATCCTATTTTCAGTTGAACGTTCACCATCTATATTTAATTCCATAAAACTTTGATAAAATTTTTTATTTTTACTAAAAATAAAACTAGTCCAGTTTTTATCTTGATTTTCTAAATGCTTATTCAATTTTTTAAGTAAACTTTCTAATTCATTCTCAGAATACATGATATTAATTTAAAATTAGTTTTAATTATACCTTTAAATTTTTTTATAATTTATCTATCATTATAAAATCATTTAATTGGTTTTTGGAGTATAATTCAGAATATATTTTATGGTCATCAATAGTATCTACCTCCAGCCATCCTGCATTAATTAATAATGGAGTAACAGAATATTTTGAATTAATTATTTCTTGTAATAAATCTGTCATATACATTTGAGAAAATTTTTTATTTTTTTTATAAAATCCATTATTTAGAATGGATTGTTCTTTTAATTTTTCATATGTTGATAATAATTGTTGAATACCCTTACCTTGAAATTTCATTAATCCAATATATTGTCCATCAGGTTCATCAATTGAATTAACCTTTTGTCCTATACTAATAATTCTATTATTCTTAATTTCTAAACTTTCAGTATCATTAATAGGATCATTAGATCTGATTTTCCAAAGTTTTTTCCATTGTTTATCAACTACCACAGAAATATCAGAGGGATCTTTAATTAGAGATTTTAAAATTTTTTCTTCATAAATTATATCCCCATATGATATAATAATACAATTATTTATTTCATTTTTACAACAAAATAATGTTTCAACCATATTAGTAGAATCATAATTATTATTTGTAAAATATTTAATATTTTTATATTTAATTTTCTCCTTAAAATAGCCATTTACAAGAAGGATTTTATCAATACCTACTTTTTTAATTGTATTTAATTGATATTCTAGAATTGGTTTACCAAAAATAGAAACGAGAGATTTAGGCATATCTTTTGTTAGTGGAAGTAATCTCTCTCCCTTTCCAGCAGCTAAAATTATAATTTTTATGTTTTCAGCCAAAGTGAATTATAAAATATATCCATTAAATTAATTTCTTTTTCTATTTTTTCTCTTTCAGGATGCCACATTACTCCCATAATAGGTAATTTTTCATGAATAATACCTTCAATTGTATTATCATGTGTAGATTTTGCAAAAATTTTGAGTTCTTTTCCTAAAAAATTTTCTAAAATAATATTATTATGAAATGAATTAACAATTAATTCATTTGAATTAAAAAATTTTTTAAATTTATCTTCAATAATCTCAATTTTATGATTAATTTTTACATGACTATTACTAGTATCAATTTTAATTTTACCTCCAAAAAAATTATTTATTACTTGTAAGCCTCTACAAATTCCAATAATTGGAATATTTTTTTTTATTCCATAATTTAATAATTTTTTTTCTGTTACATCCCTTTCTAAAGATTCTCCAGGATTATCACCACCAGAAAGAATAATTCCATCAAGATTTATTGTATCCAAAAATAAATTTAAATCCAATAAATTATTTGGAATAAAAATAGGTAGTATATTTTTGTTAGAAAGATAGTTTATCCAGTCATGACTTATAGCATCACGTTTTTCATCATATTCTGTAAAATTTTCAACTCTTAAAGTAATTCCAATTTTTTTCATACTGAATCTTATCATATTTTAATTACTTATTCATGTTTTCATAAATTTATTTTATGTATCCTAGAGATCGTAACGTCTTTTTAACCTCAACATATTCATCAATTTTTGAAGATTTTAAAATTATGATTTGTTTATTTTCGCAATCTAAAAGAACTTTATTAGAATCAATTAATTTTTGAAAAATTAATTGACCACATCCAATTGATGCTGGAAGCCCCAATTCTGCACATCTTATAGCCATATGGGATGCAACTCCACCATATTCAGTAATTAATCCAGAAGGATTTTGAGTAAAAATCCAATCAAATCCAGGATCTGCATTTTGAAGTAATACTATTTTATTTTTAAGATTTAAATTTAATTTATCAAGATTTTTGATATGTATAATATTACTTGTAATTTTTTTATTTGTTATAAAATTTGGTTTTGAAGAATAATATTCAATAAAATCAAAATTTTCTTTTGAAAAAATTATTGGTGGAAGTATAAAATTATCATTAATTTGTTTTAATTTTTTTTGAGTAGAAATTTTTTTAGTAAATTTTAATTTAATTTTATCAATATTTTTTTCCTCCAATGAATCAAATATTGTATTAATATCTAAATTTGATATATCGTCTCTAGAAAAACCTAATTTACCTAAAGCTTTTACAATAAATTCTATTGCATCACTAAGATTTTTACTAAATTCAAATTTTAAAGTTTCACGTTTAGCATGAGATTCTTGAAAAAAGTTGAGGAAATTTATATCATCAAAATTTAAACCTTGATTTTTTAAAATAATATCAATCTTTTTATCAAATTTAATTTTAGATTTCTTTTTTGGTTTTGAAAATTGCATAGAATTAAAAAAATTATCTTGCTGATCATATCGGATACCTAAAACATCATATGTTCCAGGTCTCAAATGACCATATTTTTTCATCAAAATAGATTTAGAAATATTGAAATTTTTATAATCATAAAGATCTCTTTGTAATTCAGTTGCAGGAGTTTGTATTGAATTCATTATTTTATAAAAGAATTTTGGATCAATATATCCAAAATCACTTAAACTTCTAAATATAATATTAGCAATAAATGAAATTCTAGCCATAATTGCAAATGGTAATGTTCCAAATTTTTTACAATCATCTAGTAATTCTTTTGAAATGGATAGGAGCGTATGATAATTTTCATTATTATTAGATTTAGATAATATATTTTTTCTATTTTTAATTAATTTATTTATAGAAATATCACATTTTTGAGAAGTTTTTGAAAATGATTTAATTATTTTGTTTGTCAAAAACAGGAGTTCCTGTTTTAAAAAAATTATTTCATCAGATGTAAAATCATAATCATGTAATTCATTTAATCTAGAATCAATGTTAAGATCATAACATGTAAACAAAATATCAAATTCCACTTTATCATGTAGAAAAGGTTTTTTTTCTAATTTTTTAAAATAATAATTCATTAATTTCTTTTTAATTTTTAATTCAAGATTATTAGGTAATAATGAATTAAAACTAGCACGTAAATCAACATATGGTTTATTTCCAAATGTTGCCATTAATGGATAAGAATCTAAATTTTGATATCCTAACTCACTTCTTGATTTATGCCATATTTCATTCATTATTAAAAAATTATAAAGTGAATAATCAAGTAAATTAGGATTATTACCAATAATTTCAGAAGGATTCCAATCGGCCATATCGGAAAAAATTGTTTTTTTACCAATAGTATTTTTAGGAAATTTAATATTACTAAATTTATTTTTAGATTTAACAATTTTTTGATTAATTAATTTTTCAGAATTAAACATAGGGGTATTTTCAATAAAAGTAATAGGCCTCACTTGAAAAATTATAATTTGGTCATTTTCATTAATACCAAATTCAATATCAAGTTCTTCTGATTTAACAATTAATTCAATTTCTCTAATTGCTTTAACTAAATTTTTCCAATATTTTGGTAATCCATTCAAAGTTTTTTTTCTAAAAATTACTAAAGTTTTTGTTTCCTTTCCAGATGTAACAGATGTAGTAGATGACCCTAAATCATAATTAACTAAATAATATGGTAATCCCATATTTCCTGCCTTTGTAAAAATAACTCCACTGATCTTAATATTTACAGACTGTTTTTGTACAAAAATTTGATTTTTTAGTTCTAAATTATTTTTTTTCAAATAGGATTGATTAACTGAATTGATTGAATTTTTAATTTCACTTTTTTTATTACTATTAATATTCAATATACTAAGATAACTACCTGCTTGAGAATTATCAAAAGAATCTTCACCCTTAGCAGAACTTCTAATAATTATTTTTTGATTTATAAATTTCTTAAATATAGAATTAACTATATTGTTTGAATTTTGTTTCCATTCTAAAACGGTAAAGTCAAACAAGGGTTCAATTTTTGATTTAGATAACTTATTTTGTAAGAATTTTAATGTATTAGCCTTAGTTGTAAATAATAAAGGTGTTTTAGTCATCAAAAGTATCAAAACTTGCTAGTTAATTTACTTTGATTATTATTTTTTATACGATTAATTAGTAAGAAAAATATTGCTTGACTAGTTTCTGCAAAAACAAGGGCTGCTGCAATCCCATAAATGCCATACAAATTTTCAAAAATTAGAATTCCAGGTATTTGAATACTAAGATATACAATAATTCCCATCATGACAAATTTACTTTTTTCAATTCCCAAAAATTTTGAAATAAAAATATAACTTATTGATCTAGGAATTATTGCAATACTAATAATTTGAATAATAATTACTGATTCTTCATATTGTGGGAAAAAATGTGGTATTAATGTTGGAGAAATTAAAAATCCAAGTAGAGCAAAAATACTACTTACTATTACAGTGAATTTTTTTAATTTAGGATTAGTATTACCAGTAGCATCATGTGGTAAAGTATATTGTAAAACTATACTTGGCAATATTGATAGTAACATTAAAAATTGAATTCCTAAATGATAATTTCCTAATAGAGCAAATCCTAGTAATGGTGCTATGATTAATTTATCAATATTACCACCTAATGATTTTGTGATATCAACTCCATAACTATTCATTAAAAAACCAAATCTTGATTTTAAAACTGAAAAATCAATTCCATTTTTTTTAATTTTTAAAATGACAAAAATAGAAAAAGGGAAAAAAGATAATGCTAATCCAAGAATTATTCCATAAGAATCCATAACATAATAAATTGGAAGAGCTAATGAAACAAGAAATATTTTTTGTAAAATAGTAATTTTTGAATAAGATTGATAATGTTTTTTTCCCAACATTTCTGCTTGAACGATATTAAAAATTACATATCCTATAACATACAAACTTACAGAAATATTTTCAAATAAAACATATACAATTACAGCAACAATTACACTTATTGTAATTGAAAGTAATGATAATGCAGGCATTATGTTCACATTTTTTGCTGAATAAACAGTAGTAGTATATCCAGAACCAATAGATGAAAAAACGCCTGCAATTACTGCAATTGCAATTAAATAACTAAGTTCACCATAATTTTCTTCACCCAATAAACCTGCAAGATAAAACCAAAAAATTGCAGAAATACCCGCACTCATAATGTTAGATATGCCCAATGAAGTTAGATCCTTTAATCCAGAAAAATTCTTGATTTTATTAAAAACCATATTAATAATAAAAATTTATTCAGTTATTGATAAACGTCTGTATTACATTACAGAGTAAATTTAATAATCAACGTTCAAAAATAGTCATAAAATTTGAACAAAGAATTATTTTGAATAATTCTTCATTTAATTTCTTGATATGATAATTCAAATTTATCATAGTCTATTTTGAATATTTTTACATTATACGTAATATTCTCATCTCTAGAATCAAATTGTTTAATTAAATAAGGATATTTTTCTTCGTAGATAAAAATATCATAAAGAAATTCAGATCTGTTATCATTATTATCTATCACTAAATGTGATAAACCATTTTCTTTATGTGTTAAAATAAAATCTTCTAAAGAATTGAAATCATAAGTTGAAAAAAGGATAGTATTATGATCAATTGTTGACCGTATAGAAGTGTTAAAAAATCTCTCTTCAATAAAATAATTTTTAAAATCAATCCATTTAGATGGAATATCAGTTGTTTCTAAATAGATACTTTCTGGAGAATATTCATTTACTCCTGTAGCAATTTTAGAGATATAATTTGCAATAAAATAAGCATCATGTTGATGAGATACATCCATTTTAAAAATAAGAAAAGTGATTGATAGTATTAGGATAAAAATAATTAATAATAAAATAATATTTTTATTATTAAATTTATCAATTATTTTTTTAATTGGATACAGAGATACTATACAAAATAAAGGGTATAAGAAATAAAAATATCTAGTTTCAAGAAGAGGAACGGAATATGCATAAAATGCAGGTAAAGACATTATAATTAATGAGGAGATTACTAAAAATGATTGATAGGTTCTATCTTTAAAGATCATAAAAAACCCAATTGGTACAAAAAATATAAAAATTGGAATTAAATCCCAACCTAGGTATTTTGGAAAATTTTCTATGCCGGTCATTATAGATAGAGAAGAATTAGTTTTATTCTCAACAGAATCAGTAGAGAAATTAGATGTAGATGTAATAATTCTCATAATTAAATTATCAGTTCCAGTTGCATCTATTTTATACAAAGCCATTGGAAATAATATTAGAACAAATATACTAAAAATAAAAATATATTTTAAAATAATTAATTTATCTTTTCTAAATCTAATAAAAAATATAATAGACAAAGTTAAAAATAAAAATAATCCTTCAGATCTTACTAAAGTTGATAAACCACAAATAATAAATGAAAAATAAATTAATTTTTTAGATGAACTTAAAAAAAAAGCTAAACTTAATGTTAAAAGAAAAATATATAGTGGATCACTAATTCCTAAAAGAGAATTTTGAATTAGTCTAGGTTCAAATGCAAATATAGATACAGCAACAATACAATATTTTTTTTCAAAAAATCTGTTACAAAGATAAAAAAGTGGAATAATTGTAATAGATGAAATAGTAATTGATACAAGACGTTGTAAATTCATGTATGAGATTGTATCCTCATATTGAACAAAGGAAAAAATAATGGACAAGAATGCAGGCCAACCATTATTTGCTGGACTGTAATTTGGTGGTAAATTTCCAAGAAAACTTGTATCTGCAGCGTAAAAGAAAAAACCTAATGCATCATTATTTACGGGAATTTCAAAATCAAAAAAATATAATCTTAAAGAAAATCCAATTAAACCTATTATTAATAAAGAAAATAAAACATTGTTTTGAATAGGAAATAATTTCTTATTAATTAAATTTGAAGACGACATTTTTTGCTATAATTATTTTTTACAATATCTCAATTAAATAGATTCATGAATAAATTGCTAAAAAAACTCATATATGATAAAATTATGCTTTTTAAAAAAAGATTTTATTGATAATTAACTATATTTATTCAACTAGAAATTATATCATATATGGAATTGAATATAGTAGTAGGATTACCAGCTTACAATGAAGAAAAAAATATTGCAAAAATTTTGGTACAATTAATGAATAAAGGATACAATGTCATTGTATGTAATGATGGTTCTAATGATTCAACTGGATTAATTGCTAAAAAAATGGGAGTTACTGTAATAGAACATGAAAAAAACTTAGGATATGGTGCTGCAATTAGAAGCATATTTCAAAAATCAAAAGAAATGAACTATGACATTTTAGTAACATTTGATACTGATGGACAACATAGAATTGAAGATATCTCTAAAGTGATTAAACCAATAATAGATAATGATGCAGACATAGTAATTGGTTCACGATTTCTAAATGGGAATGATGAGGTTCCAACTTACAGAAAAATTGGAATTAAAGCAATTACAAAAATTTCAAATATATCTACAGAACTTAATTTATCAGATTCACAAAGTGGTTTTAGATCATATAATAAAAAATCAATAATTGAATTAAATCCTTCTGATTTTGGAATGGGTGTTTCAACAGAATTATTAATTAAAGCAAGTCAAAAAAAATTGAAGATTTTAGAAGTTCCAATAACTATTTTATATGGAGGAGACACATCAACACAAAATCCAGTGAAACATGGTGCATCAGTTATTATCAGCACAGTAAAATTTACAGCAATTGAACATCCACTAAAATTTTATGGATTACCAGGTGCCATATTACTAACAATAGGATTATTTTTTATTGTTTGGACAATTCAAGAATTTACAATATCTAGGCAGATAATTACAAATATTGCATTAATTGGAACAGGTTCAACGCTTTTAGGTTCTATGTTATTAATTACATCAATTATGTTATTTTCTATAATTAATGTAGTAAGAGAAAAATAAAAATACTTATAAAATTAATAAATCTTTTTAAGAGTAGATAGAATTTCTTGTTTAGATAATGTTTTCACATTTTCAAAATAAAACTTTGAATTTTTAACTTTTTTAGCATTAGGATAGTTTTTTGTGGATAAATTTAATGAAGGAATAATAAAGAAATTTTTAGTCTCATAAACATTCTCCATTTCAAATTGAGTCAATAAATATTCAATTAATTTTTCTCCAGGTCGTGTTCCAATTATTTTAGTTTTTATTTGTGATGGAGTGTAATTATATTTAGAAGATAAAATTTCCTTCATTGATTCAAAAAGATCATCTAATTTAATTAAAGGCATTTTGAGTACAAATGTTTCACCACCTTTAGCAAGTGTAGCAGCTGAAATGATTAAATTTATTGCATCATCTTTAGTCATGAAAAATCGTTTCATTTCAGGGTTCGTTAAAGTAATTGGTCCTCCCTTAGAAATTTGTTTTTCTATTCGAGGTAAAATTGATCCTCTAGTTTGAAAAACATTACCAAATCTTACAGATGCAAATACAGTATTTGATTTATGTGATGCTTCTGCAGAAACTAATTTTTCTCCCAACAATTTAGTTGCACCCATTACACCAATTGGATTTACAGCCTTATCAGTACTAATAAATATCATTTTTTGAATATTTTCCTTTTTTGCAGCCTTTGCAATATTTTTGGTTCCAGTAATATTCACATTAATTGTCTCTAATGGATTAAGTTCACATCGATCTACATGTTTAAGAGCTGCTGCATGAAAAACAACATCAATTCCTTTTACAATTTCTGATACTATTTCTTGATTTTGAATATCACCTACTACATATTCAATATTTTTATTAATTCCATATTCAGTTTCCATTTCGTATAAACCATTTTCATCATTACTGAAAACTCGAATTAGTTTTGAATTATCATTAATAGCTTTTTTAACTAAAGCAGTACCAATGGAACCAGTACCGCCTGTTACTAAAATAGATTTTTTAGTTAAAATAGACATTACTAAATCTAAAGAATATCATTTTAATAAATTAATTACTTGAATTGCTGACTAGTTTTCTTTAAAATGTTTAATTCTTCATCGATTTCGGATCTACTTCTCCACCTATGAATATCTAAGAAAAAGCTATTTTTAATAAAATCTTCAGCATTTACAGCCTTCTTTTTAGGTCGATATTTTTTATACATTGGAATATTATATTGTGTTGTTTTGTAACCAGAACTAATAATTTTTCCAGGTTTAAAATTTAATCCTTTAATATCAGAAATTTCTTCATTAACAAGAAATTTTTTTCGATTCTTTGTTAATTTTTCTAAAAATTTTTCTCTTGAAACTCCTGTTTCTTTTTTATTATATTCACATCCTAAAATTAAAAATGAATGCTCTACATCTTTAGGAATTTTAGGAGGTAAAATCACATCAGGAAGATTATTGATTATATAGTTAACATTATTACGAAAAGTTTTCAATATGTTAGGTAATCTTTTAAGTTGAACAAGTCCAAATGCTGCCTGTGCATCAGTTAATCTAAAATTAAATCCTATGTTGTTATCATCTCTATAATATTCACCATGATTTCTTATGTTTCTACATTTCTCTGCAAATTCTTCATTATTTGTAATAATCATTCCACCCTCACCTAATGTTGTGATATGTTTTGTTTCTTGAAAACTAAAAATTCCACAATCACCTATATTTCCAATTGATTTATTTTTATATTTAGCACCCATTGCTTGTGCACAATCTTCAATAACAAACATACCATGTTCTTTCATTTTTTTTATCATGTCAAAATTACATGGATATCCTAACAAATGTACTGGAATTGCAACTTTTGTCTTATTTTTAAAATTAAAATCCATACAATGCGATTCAGAATCTATATCTGTGAAAACGGGTATCCCACCAGAGGCAATTACTTGTGATGTAGTCGAAGTAAAAGTTATTGATGGAATAGCAACTTTTTTATTTTTTACTCCTGCGGCTAATTGAGATACAAATAATGCACTAGTTCCAGAATTCACTGAAATTCCATATTTACAATTATGAAATTTAGCAAATTCTTTTTCAAATTTTTGTAATATTTCTCCACCTAAAAATTTATTTGTATAACCTGAAAGAAGTGATGCCTTAGTAATTGAATTTACTACTGCATTAATTTCATCTTTTCCAAATCTTTGAATCATAATATAATTTTTTTAATCCTTTTCTTAAGCGTTATTTCTATTACATAGCACCCATTATAGAATCAAGAGTTTGAGAGCCACCCATACCTAATTTTTGTTTTTTCCTAATAATTGGTGCAAGTTTATCAGAATATTTTTCAATTAATCGAGATTGTTCAGTACGTAATTCTTTGTTACTTAAATTACTAGAACTCCATGTGGTATTAGAAAATTCATCTATTTGAGACCAATCTAATGCATCATATTCTGGCTTCCAATATGCAGTTCCAGGATATGGTGCTAAAATTGAGAATCCTATTATTTCAGGATCAACATAGTCAATTAATTCTTCAGTCTGTTTAATTGTTTCATATGATTCTAAAGGAGTTCCTAATAGAGCATAAGTTCTTCTTTTAATTCCATATTTTTTTGAAACATCAAATGCATTTTTGATCATTTCAACAGTAGTTCCTTTATTGATATCACGATGTATTTCTGGAGAACCAGATTCTAATCCCATCCAAAATTCTTCACAATTAGCTTTAACTGCTAAATCACACATTTCATCAGTTACTTTATCACATCGCATATTACAACCCCATGGAACATTCAATTCTTGTTTAATCATTTCTTTACAAATATTCATAAAATGTGCTTTTGATGGATTTGTTTCAGCATCATTCATTTTAAAAAATGTAATATTAAATCGATCTCTAACTTCAATCATTTCTTCTACAATTAATTTTGGATTTCTACATCTTAATCTAACAGCTCTATCATATTCAAGATTTTCATCTTTAACACCTGCCTTTCTCCATATTGTACCAAATTCACCTTCTGCACAGAATGTACATCCAAATGCACAACCTCGTTCAGTCATTATTGAAGTAACTCTTCTACCTTCATCTTTTTCAGCAATGGAAATGTATCTATTCAAATCTATTGAATCTCTATCAGGGTTAGGAATTGAATCAATATCCATAATTGGTTTATTACTAACTAATTTTTCAGTTGTAACTCCATTAAGAATATCTAACATAGATTGTTCTCCTTCACCAACTATGAGATAATCAATAGTTGAATCATTTAGAAAAGTAAAAGGTTGTAATGATGGACCATATCCTCCTGCAATTGTTTTCATAGAAGGATATTCTTTTTTTACTAATTTACTTAATTTTTTGATATGTGGAACTTGTGGAGTTGTTCCACTAAATCCAACATAATCTGATCCAGAAATTTTATTCAAAATTTGTTCATCGGAATCAAAAAAACCATCTAAAATTTGAACTTCAAGATTACCTTTGTATTTATTTTTAATAAAAGCTGAAACATACATTAAATTTGTAGGTTCCCAAACACTTGGATATCTAGCTCGTACAAAACTTACTTTCAACATTTTTCTGTTTTAAATTTAATATAAAAAGATATGATTAAATGGAATTATAAACATCAAGATATTTTTGTCCAATTTGTTCCCAATCATAATTAGAGACTAATTCATAAGCATTATTTATTATAATTTCCTCCTTTTCAGGATTATTGAATAAATAATTTACTGCATTATGAATTTCAGAGGGATTATTTGAGGATACAACATAAGCAGTTTTCATATGAATTATTGTATCTTTATTTCCATCAACAGATGTAGCGATTATAGGGATTTTACATGCCATTGCTTCTAAAAGTGTCGAACTTGTACCGCCCTCCATTATAGATGGTTGTATTAGTATATCAGAACCACGAATTAATTTTATGGTATTTTCTTTAGACTGATAACCTAAAAAATGAAGATTGGGAAATGTTCTCGTCATATCTTTAACTTTTGATTCTTCAGGACCAGAACCAAGAATTATGAGATGAATATCTTTAGATAATATTTTTAAAAAATTTAATAAATCTAAAATTCCTTTCTCCTTAGATAATCTGCCTGCAAAAATTAATTGTTTTTCATATCTTCTATCTTTATCATGTGAAAATGAAGAAATATCAATTGCATTTGGAACGTATGAAACTTTATAACCATTTTTAACATATTCCTGAAACATTTCTTTAGAAGGAACAGTAATTTGATCAGCCCAATTTAATGCATTTTTTTCTAATTTTTTAGAGATACTTCCAGCAGTTTGTCCATGAAGTAATGAAATTTGTTTTGAATAATTACCTTGTAAAGAAAGAATTTTTTTTCCTGAAATGTTTTTCATTGCTACAGCAGAAATGGGATTTTGTGCATGAATAATATCAAAATTTTTTTTAAATTTTGATTTAAAAAAAGATGAAATCATAAAACTAGGGTTTTTCAATTTTTTTATAGGAATAGTAAATGTATTTTCTGATGAAATTATTTCAACATAATTACCTTTTTTTTCTAAAAAATTTTTTAACCCTTGAACATGTTGAGCAATTCCACCAATTCCAGAAATTGTTGGAGATATCAATAAAATTCTCATTTAAATTAAAAATAATTAATTATTTTAAAGGTGTTAGGGTTAAATATTAAATAAAAATCACTGTATTTCATATTTTCAACACATGTTTTAATTTATTAAAAAAATATTAACTTATAATTTTCTCAAATCAGTAAATCCGGGTTCTTTTAAATTATTTTTATCCCTATATTTTTTTGCTTCATGTGCTAATTGAGTAAAATAACATCCAAATGTAATAGCTGCAGGATCATTTTTTTGTCGTTTTATTTTTTCATTTTCTATATTACTCCTTAATGCAATCCAAACACGTCGAATTGTATCAGAATATAATTTAAATAATGTTTCTTTAATTTTAAATTCTTTAACAAGAAAACCAATTTCATCAAAATCACCATTTACTTTTTCAATAAATAAAATAGTTTGAACATCTAAAGAATTTACATCATTAAGTTTTTTATCCATAAATAATTCATAAATTTTTTTACGTGCAATTTTATTTTCATTACTTCTTAAAATTTTTAGAATTTCTATTAAAACAATAGTTTGACTAGATGATAATTTTGTACTCATAAAGAACTATATTTTTACATAGTTGAAAACCTTTTTCTTAATCAAAAATAAAAATAGAAAGTTAATTTAATTCATCAATAATTGTTTGTGGAATATAATTTTCATTTATTTCATAAATAAGTACACCGCTCACAACATTTTGTGGTTGATAATAGAGAGTAGGTGATCCATAAACTAATTTAAATGGATTATTTCCATCAGAGGGGTATTTTATATCCAAAACAGTAATTGGAGTAAAACCATAATCAAATGTATTAGAGAGTTCTTGAGTTTCTAAATTAACATAAAAAATTGTTTTAAATGGAATTAATTTACCCAATAATGTTTCATCCCAAAAATAATTTGTAGGGCTTTGAGCATCAGGTAGTAGATATTTTTGAGGTTGTTCCCCAGCTATACGAATAAACCAAAGAAGTTTTGATTCATCTCCTCCACCACCTAACCAATAGACAGGTTCACCGTCTACATCTCCGACTAATTTTTCAGCACTGACATAAACAAGTAGATAATCAGCATTCATTTCTTTCAACATTTGCCAAGATTCATCAGGTGAACTAACGAATATTTGTGCCATTTGTTTAATTCTAGAATCAATTAACGTAGCATTATCATTTATTGTGGATCTATCAGTTAATGTTGTAATCCAATATCCATAATCCCACCATGAAGCAACAACTGAATTTGTAGGTGTATTCAATTTTATCCATTCTAAAGCTTCTAACCAATCAGGAGAAACAGGATATGTAGTTCCTCCATTAAGTATTGTTGGGGGAGCATCTACAACAGAAATCCAATTTTGAGTAGGATAAACTAATGGTGTAGCGAATAAAATTAAAATAATTACAAGATACGAAGTTTTTAATGCATAATTTTTTTTTCCTGAATATTTAATTTGAAAAATTTCTTTACTTAAAATAGACAATCCAACAGATGCCAAAATGATTAAAGATATTGAAGCAAATATTTCTAATCGAATAAATGCAGAACTAATGTAAACACCAGTTAATCCCATTATTAACATAAAAGACTTCATGTCATTTTTTATAATAATTCCAGTTTTTGATATTTTTTTACTTAAAATAATCCAAACACCAAGACCAGCAAAAATCATTAAAATGGAATGAAAGAAAAAGGAATAAGCAGCTGTTGTTGTAGCATGTTCAGCAACTGAATCAGTTAATGGGTCTAAAGTTGTTAAAAAGGGATTAATTGCATTTAGATATCGATAACTTGGTACAGGTAAGAAATTAGAATTTTCATTAACTGTGATCAAAAAGGAACCAAGTAAAATAAATCCCAATAATAAAAGTAATCCATTTCTAATTTTATTTTTATCATTACTTATTTTTTGAATAAAAATACAAAGTGATAGGAATATAGTCGGGATTATTAAAGATAATCCACCAATACCAGTTACAAAAGATGGTCCAGGTCTTTCAAACATACTTGAAATTAAAAGAAATGTTGTAACAAATAATGGAATGCTCCATAGTAAAAATTTATGATCTTTTCGAACAAACGGTAAAATCAAAATAAATAATCCAATTGGAATTATGAAAAATTGATTACCTCCCCATGAGGCCAAACCAAATGCCATTATTATACCTCCAAATATAATTTTAGGAATTATAATTTTTTTATTTTGGGAATTGATTGCACTTAAAAATAAATATAATCCCAATAATCCGTAAAAAAGTCCTAATGGTTCAGATTTGAACCAACCAGCTAATCCCCTCATAGTTATTGGAAGAGCTATTGCAAAAAGCAACGATGCAATTAAACCAGCAGTTGTACCTCCAAATAATCTAACTAATGCAAAAATTACAATTACAGTTAATGAACCAATTATCATTGGAAATAATATGGTGAAATCATATAGACTTGAATTTCCACCAAATATTTGATATGTAATAGCTGCTGTAGTATGAAGCATAATTTGAGATGTTGCAGAAACATCTCTTCCATAAGGATACCAAGTTTTATCATCATTCCAGTTTGAATATTCAGTAAATCCATTTTCTACAAGATATTCAGTTGCACGAAAATTAAAAAATGGATCAAATTCATTTAATTCAAATCCATAATTCATAGGCTGAGATCTAATTAGAAAAGATGTTGAAAAAGCTAAAACCAATACTCCAATTATAACAAGATGAGTTAATTTGAAATTAAAAGTACTAAATTGAAATATTTTGGTTTCAGAATTCAATATCAAGACAATAGCTTAAACTGTTATTACTCTTTTGAATAAGAAATTCTATTACATTGTTGCTTGAGATGCATCATGGAACATCTGACTCTTTGCACAACCAGCAGCAAGTTCATCACCTGCACCACGTCTCATAAGACCTCTGTATAGACCATCTTCGAGTTTTACACCTTCACGTTCTTCCCATTCCTCTACAGTAATAGAATATTTCTTTTGAATTCTATCCCTATACCATTCTGGAATTACATTGAATGCACAAAATGGAACTATTCTAAGATCTGGAGTAACATAATGAATATCACATCTTTGTAATCTTTCTAAATCTTCATTGTATTTATCTTGAAAGTGCATCATACCAAGGAATAATCCTTTAACATGCCATGAACCAACTGAATCAAATGATCTCTTCATAAGAATATTACCAAACATTTTTGCTAGATCTAATCCTGCTGGTTGTTTTTTAGTATCAACAAAGCCTTTTAGTTTTCTTACGACTTCAAGCATTGTAAAGTATTTATTTTTACCAGAACGAATTTCTTCTGATTTATCTTCAAAGAGTTCCAACATTCCTTGAATATCACAGAATTTGGTTAATGGAACAAATTTCTTTGTATCTGCATCTTCAAAGATGTATGTTCCTGCACCACAAGCAAAGTGAATAGATAATTCATATTTCGGTTTACTTGAAAATGCTTCGATCACATTAGTTAATGGCATACAACTTGGAACTGGGAACCAATCATCAACAGTTACTTGACCATCTGTTTGTTCTTCAATTCTTTGAACACAATCAGGTACTGTAATTCTATATTTTTCACGTTCAGATT
>Ga0233434_1001724_pt1 | contig 20687 bp, 17 predicted proteins | sample SI_122_August201_4_FD_182738 | JGI IMG/M metagenome (GOLD analysis project Ga0233434, IMG submission 182738) | Seawater microbial communities from Saanich Inlet, British Columbia, Canada - SI_122_August2016_120_MG | ecosystem: Environmental > Aquatic > Marine > Inlet | place: Canada: British... | reverse complement strand
ACTCCACTCGGAGACATTGTATTACATCTAATTCCATCTTTCCCATATAGATTTGCAATATACCGTGTTAAATTTAGAATTGCAGATTTAGTTACCGCATATCCTGGTGGAGTCCATAATTTTTCATCATCATAAGTATCAAAATCTGGTCCCAATAAACCATAATTAGATGAAATATTGATAATACTTCCACTTTGTTGTTTTTTCATTACTTTAAGAATATTTTGACAAAGTAAAAACGGAGCATCAACATTTACTTCAAAAGATTTCTTCCAAAGATCAAATGGATGAGTTTCAAAATTTTTAAAATCTTTGATTCCAAATGATTTTGCAGATACAAATGCTGCATTATTAATCAAAACGTCTAATGAAGTAAAATCCTTTTTAATTTTGTTAAATGTTGAGTTAATTTCTTTTGGTTTACTTAAATCACATTTGTAAACATGGATATTTTGGTCAGTAGAATCAAATTCATTTTTTAGTGATTCACTGACACTAGGATTATGATCAATTAAAGCCATATTTGCACCACGTTCTAAAAGAATTTTTGCAAAATAACTTCCAAGAAGCCCTGAAGCACCAGTCAAAATAATGTTTTTATTTTTAACCGAAAAGAAATCTTTAGGTTTATTTTGTTCTTGCAAAATTTGTTCTGTTTTTTTTAAATCATCAATATTATCAATATTGTAAGATAATTCCATGGGCATTGGATAAAATCCAATTTTACCAGAAATTCTACAGTTACTTTTCTTAAATGCTGATACAGTAGTTGCGTATAGTGCACCATTTTCCAAAATTTGTTCTGGTGTTTTCTGTCTATTTTGTCTATTTAGTGGATCATAACTATGTGGTTTTATTTTTGATTTATTGATTTTATTCCAGACAAAAATATGATATGGATATCCACTTAAAACAGAATCATAATTTTTCTTAATTAACAAACTAAGTGCTTCATCAATATGAGTAGATGTTCTTAATGGGGACGTATTTTGAGGTAAAATAATTATATCTGGTGTGTATTTTTCCTTATTTTCAAGATAATCTAAAACATGCTTCAAAACAGGTTCAATTGATGCTGAATCAGTTGAAAGACTTTTTGGTCTCATAATTACTTCTGCACCTATTTCTTTTGCAATTTTTGCAATTTTTGTATCATTTGTGGAAACAATTGTTCTATTCACTAAATTAGAATTTAAGCAAGCTGACGTCGTATAATGCAGAAGAGGTTTTCCATTTATTTGAAATAAGTTTTTGTCAACAATTCCTTTTGAACCCCCTCGTGCAGGAATAATAGCTAAAATTTTCATACTTTTATGAAATACAACTAATAAAAATACTTAGTTCTTTTCTAATTTTACATAAAATTATCTAAAGAAAATTTTAATTTCTTTATCCATTTTTCAGCTTCCTCTAATGTCCGATAATTGGTTTTAAATTGCATCATTTTAGGCTGAATTTTTTCTGCAACTGGACATTTTCCATTATATTTTTCAAAGTATCCTAATTTTTTCATTATCGGTTCTTGATAAGTTAAGATCATGGATGCATAGAAATCATCCCCACCATTTGAAATATGGGACTCATGGAATTTATTCCAATCATTTAATTCAGTAAATGGAGATTCAACAGCATATGTAAAATAAGAACTCACATATCCTTTAGGAATATGTTGAGTCTTAAAAGAAGTGTTTTCAAATACGGCATCATAAAGTTTTGCAATGTCTCTTCTTAGTTTTACTCGTTTGTCTACAATCTCAAATTGTGCTAATGCAATTGCAGCTAAAAATTCATTAAATCTATAATTTAATCCAAGTTCATCATTTCTTTCATAAGTTGGATTTTGATATTCAAGTGGAACTCCTGCAACTAAATCACTTTTTTTAGATGAGAGATTTTTAAATCCCATTCCTGCAAACTTCCTAGCTTTAACTGCTAAATCAGAATCATTTGTAATTAACATTCCTCCCTCACCAGTAGAAACATGTTTAGTTCTTTCAAAAGAAAACATTGTGATGTGAGCATCTTTACCAACATATCTTCCGTTATATTCAGCATTAATGGCTTGAGCATTATCTTCAAGCACAATTAGATTATGATTATTTGCAATTTCCATTACTCTGTCTATATCATATGGTAAACCATCATGAGCAACAGGAATGATAGCTTTTGTTTTATCTGTAATTCTTTCTTCAATAGAATTAGGATCAATGTTATGAGTGTCAGGATCAATATCTGCAAAAACAGGTTCAGCTCCCATAATTACTGGAACAGTACTATCGACTACTACTGTGAATGGAGTTGTAATTATTTCGTCACCTGGTTTTACACCAGCTGCAATTAATGCAGCATGTAAACCAGATGTACCAGAATTAACAGCAACTGCATATTTTACATCATATTTTTCACAAAATGCATCTTCTAATCTATCAGTAAATGGGTTTTTTCTTACTTCTTGAGAATTAGACAATACTTCATTTAAATACTTGAGCTCGTTTCCAGACGTCCACTTTGGATCCAATTCTTTAACTATCTCTACTCCGTATTTATTGTTTGATTTATTTATTTTAATTTCATTCACGATACGATAATTAAATTCTAAAATTAATTATTTTAAAATTTTTAATATTTATTTAATTATTAATTAAAAAAATAAATTAAACATTCGAAAAAATAATATATTAAATTGTTGATTCAAATTTATTTTAATTAAATTATTTTAATCTAAAAATTATTTATTTGATTTTATTTCAAAAATAATATCTGGAAAATATTTTCATCTCTATTAAGTTCATTAAATTCATTCTGAAAATTTTTTGTTCAAATTCTAAAAATCAATTAAGTAAAAATCAATAAATTCTAAATATAATTTAATTTTTGAAATACTGGTATAGTGATATTTTTATTACTTTGAAATTTGAAAGATACAATTTTTACATATTGATGTAACTGAATATTCAAATTGCTTCATAATATTATTCAAGACTGATTAAATAGAGAATAATACATCTAACTGAGTAAATATATGAATAGGTTTAAAATTCATTAAGAATTGAAGAATAAATAATGCAGGAAAAAGACTCCATATTAATTTGTGATTTAACTCATACTGGAAGTAAATCATATTCTCCAAATTTAATTCCATATCCTATTGGATGTATCAAATCTTATTGTTTAGAATACTCTAAATTTGCATCAGAATTTGAAATTGATATTTTCAAAGATCCTCAAGAATTTATTGATGCTGCAATTAAGAAAAAATCTTCAATCATAGGTTTTGGAAATTATGTTTGGAATTTAGAATTATCTACCGATATTGCAAAAGAAATTAAATCTATGAATCCAGAAACACTAATAGTTTTTGGTGGACCTAATTTTCCTTTAGAAGATACAAAAAGAATAGAGTGGTTAAAAGAACGTCCATTTATCGATATTTATGTAACAGGAGATGGGGAAGAAACTTTTACAAAAATTGTTGATAGTTGGTATGAGTGTAAAAATATTGAACAAGTAAAAAAAGAAAAAATTCCAGGTTGTTATTCATTAGTAAATAATGAACTTAACAAAACTCAAGAATTTAGTTCAAGAATAGAGGATTTAGATATAATCCCATCACCTTATCTTAAAGGATACTTAGATAGATTTTTGAAAAATCCTCGGCTTTCTCCATTAATAGAATCTAATCGAGGATGTCCATTCACTTGTACATTTTGTGTAGATGGTAACACTTCACGTACAAAAGTTTTTCAAAAATCAGTTTCTAGATTTGAGCAAGAAATGGAATACATTGCAACTCATTATGAAGGAAAAATGTTAACAATTGCTGATTTAAATTTTGGAATGTTTAGTAGAGACGTTGATATTTCAACGAGTATTGCAAAAATGAAAGAGAAATATGATTATCCATATTACATTCAAGTTTCAGCTGGTAAAAATAACAAACCTAGAATTTTGGAATGTGCAAAGATTCTTGATGGTAGTATGAGTTTAGCAGCTTCAGTTCAATCCTTAGATAAAGAAGTTTTAGAGAAAGTTAAGAGGAATAACATTTCAGAACAGCAATTATTAGAAATGACAAAGGCTGGTAACGAATTAAGTGCAAACACCTATTCTGAAGTAATATTGGCATTACCTGGAGATTCAAAAGAAAAACATTTCAATACTGTATTAAAATTAGCAGATTCAGAAATAAATATTATTTCCATGTATCAATGTATGATTCTTGAAGGTTCTGAGTTAGGTTCAAACTTTAGTAAAAAATCTTGGAATATGCAAACAAAATACAGAGTACTTCCTAGATGTTTTGGAATCTATAATTTTGGGGATAAAGAAATTCTTTCTGCAGAAATCGAAGAAATATGTGTATCTACAGAAACATTACCCATTGAGGATTATTATGAATCTAGATCATTTGCATTAACAATTGGTTTATTTTATCAAGATAGAATTTTGTTAGAACTTTATCAATACTTGAGAAATTTTGATATTCGTCCTTCAGAGTTATTACAAATTTTACATAAAAATAGAATGTCTTTTTCCAAAGGAATTAGAGAATTGTATCAATCATTTGATTATGACACAAAACATGAGTTATGGGATAATAAAGAAGATGTTAGACAAATTGTTAAAAAAGAAAAAGAAGTTTTAGAGAAATACGCTAGAGGCGAATTGGGAGTGAATGTATTATTCAAACATAGAGCAATTGTAGCACTAGAATTAATCAAAGATATTCATGATGCTGCATTTTCAACTGCATTGGATATATTAAAAGAGAGAGCACCTGAAGAATTCCAAAAATCTAAAGAATTCCTAGAGGAATTAAAGACATTTAGTTATTTGAGAAAAACAAATGTTTTTGATTATGATCAAAAATTCACCCACCTCTTTTCCTATGATTTTGAAAAATTAATAAATTTAAACTTCAGTGAATATCCAATTAAATTAAAAAATTCAATTAACGTTCAATTCTTTGCAGATGAAAAACAAAAGATTATGATTAAAGAAAAAATTGAGGAAAATGGTTCAGATGTAAATGGAATTGGGAAAATACTTTCTAAAATGTTAGGGAATATGCTACAAAGAAAAGTAAAATTTGAATCAAGAACTATGAAAGAAAATATTTTGGAAAATATGGAAATTAGTACTTCTCCAGGGGAATTTGTTTAACTGTATATTTTAAAAAAATGAAATCTACCATAACTTCAATTATAAAAAATAAATGTAAAAATATTAAAATTATTTTAACAGATGTTGATGGCGTTCTAACTGATGGTGGTAGGTATTATTCAGAAAAAGGGGAAACTCTAAAAAAATTTCATGTAAGAGATGGTATGGGTGTTAACATTCTATTACGAAATGGGATTAAAACAATTATTGTTACCAAGGAAAATTCAAAAATAACAAAAAAATGGGCTAAAGAAATGAATGTTACAAAAGTAATTTCAGGCTCAATAAAAAAGGAGGCTGAACTATCAAAAATATGTCGAGAATTCAATGTATCAAAAAAAGAATTAGCCTATATCGGTGATGATGTAAATGATTTTAATCTTCTTCAATTAGTAGGATTTTCAGCCGTTCCTAATGATGCCAATGAAAATATTAAAAAAAATGTAGATTACGTGTGCATAAAAAATGGAGGTAATGGAGCATTTAGAGAGATTGTGGATATAATTTTTAAGGAAAAATTTTCAAATAAGAGAAAAATGTACTAGACAAATTTATTAATTCAAAAAAATGCTAACGATACATGGTTTTTGTAATTTCTGAAATTGGTATAAATCATAATGGTAGTTTAGACATTGCTAAAAAACTCATTGATATTGCTGCTACGGCTGGATGTGATGCAGTTAAATTTCAAAAAAGAAGTGTAGAAAAACTATACCCAAAAAAAACTCTTGATCAACCTAGGGAAAGTCCTTGGGGAACAACTCAGAGAGAACAAAAAATGGGTCTTGAATTTTCTCTAAAAGATTATGCTATAATTGATAAATATTGTAAAAAGAAAAATATTCCATGGTTTACCTCATGTTGGGACATTGAAAGTCAGAAACAAATGAGAAAATTCAAAACTAAATACAATAAAGTTGCATCAGCAATGTTAATTCACGAAGAACTTTTGAAGACCATAGCAGAGGAAAAAAAATACACATTCATATCTACAGGTATGAGTACAATGAAACAAATAGAAAATGCAGTAAAAATTTTTAAAAAATCTAAATGTCCGTTTGAATTAATGCACAGTCATAGTGCTTATCCAATGAAATTGGATGAAGCAAATTTAAAATTAATTCAAACTTTAAAAAATAAATTTAAATGTAAAGTAGGATACAGCGGTCATGAAACTGGTTCATATTTAGTTTGTATTACTGCATCTTTGTTAGGAGCAACTTCTATTGAAAGACATATTACATTAGATCGAACTATGTATGGAAGTGATCAATCTGCATCACTAGAACCTGAAGGATTGTTTAGAATGGTTAGAGATTTGAGAACAATTGATAAAATTCAAGGCGATGGTAAAAAAAGAATTTGGGATAGTGAAATACCTGCTATGAAAAAACTAAGAGAAGTTTTTGTATGACTGATTTTAATAATCAAATTACTCAAATTTTTGAACAAAGTGTTGACTCACTCCACAAATCAATTTCATTAAAAACACAAATCAACGATGCAATAAATTTGATAATTAATTCCATTAAAAATGGGAATAAATTAATTATTTTTGGAAATGGCGGTAGTGCTGCTGACGCTCAACATATTGCCGCAGAATTAATTGGTCGCTTTAAATTAGAAAGAAAAAGTCTTCCAGCTATTGCACTCACAACTGACTCCTCCATTCTGACTTCTTTAGGAAATGATTATTCTTATGATATAATATTCAGCCGTCAATGTGAAAGTTTGGTTTTAAAAAATGATGTTGTAATGGGCATTTCTACGAGTGGAAATTCAAAAAATGTTGAATTAGGAATGAAAACTTCGCTTAAAAAAGGTGCAAAAACAATTGGTTTACTGGGAAATAATGGGGGCACAATTAAGTCCGTCTCCAACATTCCAATAATTGTTAATTCTAACGATACTGCTAATATTCAAGAGTCTCATAGAGTAATCTATCATATTATATGTAATCTAGTTGAAAAGGAATTGAGTGAGGAGGAAGTATGACAAAAATATCAAAATCTAAAATTGATAATCAGTTTACAAATAAAACTGTCCTGATCACTGGTGGTACTGGTTCTCTTGGTCAAGCATTAACCAATAGACTACTAAAGACTAAGGTTAAAGCAATTAGAATTTTGAGTAGGAATGAAAATAAGCAAGTTGAAATGGCATCATCATTAAATGACGATCGTTTAAGATTTTTTATTGGAGATGTAAGAGATTTACCACGATTGTATCGTGCTTTTGAAGGTGTAGATATTGTCTTTCATGCTGCTGCATTAAAACATGTGCCAGTAATTGAATATAATCCATTTGAAGGAATTAAAACTAATGTAATGGGTTCACAGAATGTAATAGATGCATGTCTATATCATAATATTTCTAAAGCAATTTGTATTGGCACAGATAAGGCTGTTTCACCATTGAATACATATGGTGCAACCAAATTATTAATGGAAAAATTATTTGTTTCCGCTAATTCCTTTTTAGATAAGACAAAGCATAAAACAAAATTCATTGCTGTTAGATATGGAAATGTTTTAGGAAGTAGTGGTTCAGTGGTACCAATTTTTATTAAAAAAATAATGAATAAAGAAAAATTATTGATTACTGATCCAAATATGACTAGATTTAGTTTAACTATGAATGAAGCATTAGATTTTATTTTAGAATCTGCATATTTAGGTAATGGTTCTGAAGTTTTTGTGCCTAAAATTAAATCATATTCTCTAACTGACTTGAAGGAAACTATAAAAGAATTATTGGGAAACGTTGGCGATAAAAATATTTCACTTCGTCCAGGAGAAAAATTACATGAAGTTTTAATTAATCAAGATGAGGTTAGGTATACTTGGGAATATTATGATAATTATGTAATTTTCACACCTGAAAAAGATGTTTCTGAAATTAAAAAAATGTATTCTAAAATCAAAAAGCTCAATATCTCTGGAAATTATTCTTCTGATTCAGTCAAAAAACACAACCGAAAAGAACTACGTACTATTTTACTTAATTCAGGTTTAATTCCAAATAAAAAATAATTTTTTTAATTGATACTGATATATAATAAATATTTGTGTTTAACTCGATGACAAATTTCAATTGGACTGAAATTACTAATCCAAAAAACCCTGTTTTTATTATTGCAGAAGCTGGTTCAAATTGGAAATCTGATAATTATGAAAATGATCTTAAACAAGCTAAAAAACTCATAGACGCTGCATCAGAATCTGGTGCTAATGCTATTAAATTCCAAACTTATAGAGCAGAGACTGTTTATGTTTCAAATGCAGGAAATGTTGATTATTTAAAAAAAGGTACAACTCAACAAATTACTGATATCTTTAAACATCATGAAATGCCTTATGACATGATTCCTATTTTAAGTGATTACTGTAAATCAAAAAATATTTTATTTATGTCATCTCCTTTTTCAATAGAGGATATAGATAAATTAGATCCATTTGTTGATATTCATAAAGTAGCTTCATTTGAAATAAATCATGTGACTTTTCTAAAACATTTGGCTCAAACTAACAAACCTATCATTATATCCACTGGAGCAAGTACATATGAAGAAATTGATTTTGTAGTAAATCTTTTTAAAAATAATCCAATTGCATTACTTCAATGTACTTCTAAATACCCTTCCCCTATCGAAGCATTAAATCTAAAAGTAATTTCAGAATTTATAAAACGTTATGAAATTCCTGTAGGATTTTCAGATCACAGTGTTAATCCTATAATTGGACCAATTTTGTCTTTATCTTATGGAACAAGAATAATTGAAAAGCATTTTACATTAGATAAAAAATTACCTGGGCCTGATCATTCTTTTGCACTTGAACCAAATGAACTTAAACTAATGATTGATTCTGTTAGATCTGCTGAAAAAGCAATTGGTACTGGAATTAAAGAAATACTGCCTGAAGAATTACAATTACGTCGGTTTGCAACAAGATCCATTCAAGCAATCAAAGATATTCATAAAGGTGAAATTTTACAAGATGGGGTTAACATATCTGTTCTCAGACCTGGTGAACAATCACGAGGAACAGAACCCCGCTTTTTAGATTTAGTTAATGGTAAGCGTGCATCTAAAGATTTCAAATCTGGAGAAGGAATTACAGATTATGCCTAATCTACATATTATTTTTCAAATTTATTAATTATTTTTATCACTCTACTTGTTTCAGACTCTGTTAAATTTGGATGAATTGGAATCGTTAGAATTCTTTTTGCAACCTTATCTGTTATTGGTAATTTTATTTTTGTTTTATAGTATGTCATTTGATGTATTGGTTTATAGTGAATTCCACTTTCTATATTATTTCTTTTTAATTCCTTCATCAATTTGTCTCTGTTTTCTACCTGAATCCAATAAAGATGATATGCACAATTTTTATCAAATGGCATTTTCAAATTAACATTTAATTCATTCACATATTTTTTTGCAATTTCTTTTCGTTTTTTATTCATTCTATCAAGTTTTTTTAATTGTATTAAACCAATTTCTGCAGAAAATTCATTCATATAGTAATTCCATCCTAAATGTTTTACATCATATTTAGGACCTTTTCTATCTGATATTCCACACCATCTTAATGATTTTAATAATTTTGAATATTTTTCTGAATTTTTATTATTTATTGTAATTGCTCCCCCTGATGGCATAGCCAAATTTTTTACAGGATGAAAACTGAAACAAACAAAATCCCCATGTGCCCCAATTTTTTTATTTTTAAATGATGTACCTGCAGCATGAGCAGCATCTTCTATTATTTTTAAATTTTTTTTCTTAGAAATTTTTGAAATTTTATCTAAATCACATGACATTCCTCCAAAATGTACTGGTAGTATGATTTTTGAATTTGGAGATATTTTTTCTTCAATTTTATCACTATCGATACACAAAGTTTCTTCATCAATATCTGCAAATACTGGAATTCCTCCACTATATCTAATTGCATGTGCAGTTGATACAAAAGACAAAGATGGTAAAATTACTTCTTTATTTTTTATATTTTCTAAACTTAATGCAAGATGTAGTGCTGCAGTACCACTATTTACCGCTATACAATTTTTAGAATTTGTATATTTTTGAAATTTTTCTTCAAATTTTGATACTGATGCTATTCCAGCACCTGATGCCCAAAACCCACTTTTAAGAATTTTATTAATTATTTTTTCTTCCTGATCTACATGTGGGTCAAATAATTTTATTTTTTTCATTTTAATTTCTTTGAACTTAATTCAAAAGTTGTTTGGATTTTTTCAAATCCATATGATTCAATTAATTTACTTAATTTTTTATTTTTTATTCCCACGTTAACCAGGTATCTTTTTTTTGGATTTTTTTTCATTACCTCTTTAATAATTTTTTTATATAATTTATAATCTACTTTATTATCAATTAAATGAATTCCAATTTCATTTATTTTTGATAAATAGACTGTTCCAATTGTATCTTTTTTATTTAAAATTTTATACCATTTTGCATATGGCTTTGAATTTACAAATAATACGTGTTGATGATATGTAGGCATTTTTTTATGTGAAATATTTTCAATATTTTTTCGATTTTTTAATATATCAAAAAGTAATTTGTAATCTTGTTTTTTAATAGAGATTAGTTCTATTTTGTTTTCCAATTAATCATAGTAGAATGTTGTTAATAATATAGGTTTCAAGTTAATGCCATAAATAATGAAAATATTTCAAATTTTATTTTTAGATTTTACAACTACTTTTTTTTAATAATTGTTAATCTACTTTTTCCAGAATCAATTTCTAATGGGATTTCTATATCACTAATTACCTCTACATTGTACTCTTCCCATAATTTCTTCATATTTCTATACCACAAAAGATCTTTTCCACGTTTCCATTCAATCATTTTACCATCTTCTCCAAAATATTCTAAGTGAAAAATCCATTTTTTTGAAATTCTATATAATTCATCCATAGCAGCTTTCATATTTTTCTTAGGTATGTGTATTAAAACTCCACGTGTAAATACAACATCAAAAAAAGAATCTGTATAGGGTATCTGTTCAATACTTGTGCAATTAAATTTAAACGAAGGATATCTTTTTTTTGCTTGTTCAAGAGCATGCTCATTCATATCAATACCGTGCACATCTTGATTATTAGGAAATGCTGAAAGATTATTTCCTATATTGCATCCAGCTTCACATATTTTTTTGCCTCCTAGCATAATTGTTGTATAATAAATTAATTTTGACAACTCTTTTTGTTCAGATTTTTGATTATCATCAGTATATTCATTCCATAATTTAGTATCGTATTCCATTTTTCTACGTAATTTGTAATAATTATAGTCATAATAAAATTATTGCTATATTTTACCTATACAAAAAATGCAAATTTTTTTATTTTGTAAATCAATTGTTAGTTCATGATTACTATCGTTGGATTTTTATCAAGGCCTCATGGCTATAATGCACTATATGCAATAATTGGTAATCCGAATTATCACTTACTGAAAGTTTTTACTCATAAATTAAAACCAAAATCTGAAGATATAGATAGATCTGAAAGAGATGATTACTCATTATTTGAACAAATATGTGGAAAAAATAATATTCCATTAGAAACAATTGATTCAAATTCACAAATCATTAACAATGTACCTAAATGTGATTTTATAGTTGAAATATCTTGGAGATATTTAATATCGAAAGAAATTGTTAAGCAAGCTTCAACACTTGCATTTGGTGTTCATAGAGGAAAATTACCAGATTATGCTGGATCTGAACCAATTAAACAAGCATTAGAAAAAAATGAATCAGAAATAGTTTTATCAGCACATCATCTTGCTGAAGAAATTGATTCAGGTGGAACAATAAGCACTATTACTCACTTAGTTAATTATGAAAATTCTAAATCTTTAACTCAAAATATACAAAGATTAAGAAATGAAATTACTCCCCTGTTTTCAAAAATTGTGGAAATTACAATAACTAAATATCAAAGTATAAGCAAAGAAGAAAAATAATTTTATATTTTTTTAAATTATTTCGAATATCAATTATTTATTATGAAAAATTTTCATGAGATTTTGAATTACAAGTAACTGTAAAATAGTCTGTTTATTTAAGATCTGATTAAGATTACTAATGAAGTATTGTAAAAAATGTTTATATCCTGATACAAAACCTCAATTAACTTTTAATTCTGATGGTATTTGCAGTGCATGTGAAAATTCAATTGAAAAAGAAAGTATTGATTGGGATGTCAGAAAAGATGAATTAAAAAAAATATTAAATTCATACAAACGTGATGATGGAAGTTTATATGATTGCATTATTCCAATTAGTGGTGGAAAAGATAGTACATATCAAACATACATAATAAAAGAAGAATTTGGTTTAAATCCGTTAGTTGTTAATTTTCACCCTAGAGACTTTACTGAAATAGGTAGAAAAAATATTGAAGTGTTAAAAAATATTGGAGTTGATTGTATAGAATTTACTGCAAATCCTATCGTATATAAAAAACTTGAAAAATTTGGTTTGATGGAATTAGGTGATGCCGCATGGCCCGAGCACATTGGGCTTTTTACTCTTCCTGTACAAGTTGCTGTAGCATATAAAATTCCTTTATTAATTTGGGGTGAAAATCCACAACAAGAGTATGGTGGTGACAAAAATATTAGCTCTCAACCATTTTTAGATAAAGAATGGAATGAAAAGCATGGTGGATATTTTTTAGATAAAATAAAACCACAGGATATGGTAAAACATGGTATCAGTATTCAAGATTTAAAACCATACATTTACCCCTCTAATGAGGAAATAGAAAAAATTGGAATTAGAGGAATCTTTCTAGGTCATTATCTCAAATGGGATGCCAGAAAACAATTAGATGTAGTCAAAAAAATTGGTTTTAATGTTCTTGATACTCATACTGAAGGAACTTATACAAATTATGAAAATTTAGATACAAATTTTGTTGCAATGCATGATTATTTTAAATTTCTTAAATATGGATTTGGTCGAGCAACAGATCATGCTTCAATTGATATCAGAAATAATAGATTAACTCGTTCAGATGGTTTAGATTTAGTGAAAAAATTTGAAGGGAAAATTCCTAGGAAACATTTACAAGAATTTTTAAATGATTTTGAAATTACTGAAAATCAATTTGTAGAAATTTGTGAAAAATTTACTAATAAATCCCTATTCAAGACTGACGAATCAGGAAATTTAATCAGAGATATGAATAATGATATTAAAAAAATTCATTATGATAATTAATTTTAAAGATTAATTTTAAGTATAATTAGATGCATATAATTTGTAAAACTAAATAAGCTAAAATTTAACATATCATTAGTTAAGATATGATTGGTTGCATAATTCAAGCGCGTATGGGTTCAACAAGATTGCCTGGGAAAGTCATGTTAAAAATTGATAAAAAATATCCTACAATTCATTATGTTCTTGAACAGATTAGTCAATCAAAATATTTAGAAGATACTGTAATTGCTACAACTTATCTAAAAGAGGATAATGTAATTGAAGAGTTTGCAAAAAATTATGGAATTAATATTTTTAGAGGTAGTTCTTCTGATGTTTTAGACAGATATTATAAATGTGCAAAAAAATTTTCTTATTCAAAAATTGTTAGAATAACTTGTGATAATCCATTAATTGATCCAGTTGTTGTTGATAAAGTAATCAAAAAATTTATCTCAAAAAATTTTGATTATGTTTCAAATACTATTAAAAGAACATTTCCTTATGGAACTGAAGTAGAAGTTTTTTCATTTAATGCATTAGAAAAAGCTTGGAAGAATTCTAAGAATCCATATGAAAGAGAACATGTTACACCTTTCATGTACGATAAAAATAATAAATTTCAAATATCTAATTTTACTTTTCATAATAATTTATCCCGCTTACGATGGACATTAGATACAAAAGAAGATCTAAAAATGATTAAAACAATAGTTAAAAAAATTGAGCGCAGACCCATATTTTTAAAAGATATTCTTTGGATTTTAAAAAAAGAACCTAATTTAATGAATATTAATCAAAAAATACCCATCGATAAAGATTTTTTGAATTCAGTCAAATTTTTAGGAAAAGTTTCTTAATTTGACTGAAAATAGTCAAAAATTTGGTTTTCAATTGGTTGATTTTAAAAATAATAGTTTTAGAATTTTTAACTTACAAAAATTCTGCCTTTGTTTTAAATATTTCATTTTTTTAAATTTGTGTAAATGGAATTGAAATGAAAGATAAAATTCTTTTTTGGATTGATGCTGGTTTAATGCATTTTGGGGTTGCAAAAACCTTGCAAGAACAAATTGATGCAGATCTCTTTGTAGTTTATGATTTAAACAATCACCTAAAAAAATCATTCAAAAATCAAAACCTTGTTAATTTTACAAAAGAATGGTACTTTTGGGAACATATTACTGGTATTAAAAAAGAAATTGATAGTGAATTTCTAAAAAAATTTGAGAATAAATATAAAATAAATTTATGGGAAGTGGCTTTTACTGAACGAGCATTTCACAAGTATAATCCATTTTATCAATTTAGTAGAAATGAAATTTTATCTATTTTTGAACAGGAATGTAAATTTTTTGAAAAAGTTTTGAATGATGTAAAACCTGATTTTCTTATTATAAAAACTACTGATTTACATCGAAATCATTTGTTATCAGAAATGTGCAGATCAGCTGGAATTAAAATTTTAATGTTATCTGCAAGTAGATTGGGATATAGATCATCTATATCTTCTCAATCAGACAAAATTGATTTAGATTTAGATGAAAAAATTCCAAATGAAATTAATGTTAAATCTTTTGATGAATTAAAGGATTATCTTAAAAAATACAATAAATATCAGCAAGCTAAAAAAATTGATTCTGGTGGAACTAGTATTTCCTTTACTACAAAAATATTTCAATCAATTAACTGGTTAACAAAAACATTCAATGAAGAATACAAAGAAGATTATGTTCATTATGGAATTTCACCATATAGTGTAATACGTGAATATGTTTCTATTTTACTGAATGAAAAGATAAGAAAGAGGTTTATTGATAAAAATTTTGTTAGTGCTATTCCATTAAACGAGAAATTTTTATTCTTTCCTCTTCAGGTTCAACCAGAACGTAATGTAGATATCGATGCTCCATTTTACGCAAATCAAATTCAAGTTATTGCAAATATAGCTAAGTCACTGCCTGTAGATTTTAAATTATATGTTAAAGAACACCCACAAATGAATTTACGTCATTGGAGAGAAATTTCAGATTATAAAGAAATAATGGAATTACCAAATGTAAAATTAATTCATCCATCAGTTGATCCTAAGCTTCTTTTAGATAAATGCTCAATCGCAATCAATATTGCAGGTACAGCTGGGTTAGAAGCAGCACTGTATGAAAAACCATCTATAGTTTTTAGTGATGTAGTCTATGCGTCTCTTCCATCTGTGTATAGATTAAAGAGTTTAGAGGAACTTCCAACTGCAATTAGAGAATCCTTAAAAGTAAAAGTCAAATTGTCTGATGTTAGTGAATTCATGAATTTGCTTCATAGAAGTACTTTTGAATTTGATTTTTTTGGCCATGATAAGAAAATTTTTGATGAATTTCATGGAGGGGGATTTTTGATAAGTAATGAAATTTCTATAAATGATTTGAAAGTATTTTTTGAAAAAAATAAAGAATCTTATGACAAACTCACATTAGAACATATTAAAAAAATTAATCAATATAAAAAATTAGAAAAAATTGATTGATAATGATTACAAAAATTATGTATTGAGAGATAACTTTAATACTAATTTATAAAATCATACTTTTGTGAAAACAAATTTTAGAAAAATAGAATCTCAGTCTACTAGTGAAATTGTAGAAACACCAAATATTGAAGAGGGGAAAACTCTTACTCCTGCAGAATTTGAGGAATATGTAGTAAAATCAGGAGCTAAAGGATCTTTTATGGTCTATAGATCTGAGAAAGAAGATGAAGAATTAGGTATTGACGAATTATAATTCCTAATTATCGTTTTATTAAAACATTGAATCTTAAAAGTAGTAAATACAAATGAATAAATGAAAACATTCTAATTTTTAAAATTATGAGGTTTTTTATTGAATAATTTTGAGACTACTGACAATTTTACACAGCCATTATTAGAAGAATCAATGAAAAAAATACATTATGAATCATATGATCAATGGGTAAATAATTTTGCTGTAAATTTGGATAACATATGGAATGAATCATCTGCCAAAGAATTAATTCCTCAAACAAATGATGCATCAATTAGTAAAAATTCATCTGCAATAGTTATTGGAAGAGGCCCATCAATTAGAAAATTTCATCATTTAGATCTTCTCAAAGAAAGTGATTATGATGGTTCAATAATTTGTTGTGATGGTGCATTAATAGATACTTTGAAAGCAGGGGTTACTCCAGATAAGTTTCCAAATTTTTATGTTGCAACAATTGATCCTGGTCCATTACTCAAAAAATGCTATGATGATAAAATTGTAGATGAGTATGGTCCCAAAATTAAAAGTGCATTTACAACAATTTCCGATCCTTTGGTAGTTGATAGAGCAAGACAATCTGGAATGAAAATACATTGGTTTCATTCATTGTTTGATTATAATGAAGGTAAAAAATCATTCAATCATATTTCTGCGTTAATGGTACGTGCAAAAAATCATGTAAATGGATTACCCGCTATTCAAACTGGTGGAAATGTTGGAACTTCCTCTTGGTTTATTGCTTGGAAAATTTTAAAGCGTTCAAATGTAACATTGATAGGATTAAATCATGGTTGGGAAGAAGATGACTCTTTAGATTTAATCATGCGTCATGGTTTGAAGCATCTTCCTATGAATATCAAGTCAACTGATCCTGCTTTTAAAAAATTATTTCCAAAAATCTTTAATCCAGACATTGGAAGATACTGTATTTTAGATCCTATTTTTCAATTTTATAGTACTGCTTTTAAAGAATTCATTTTACGTTCTCCTTCATGGTTAACTACAATTAATGCTACTCAAGGGGGCTCATTATTTGGTGAGCGTATAAAAAATATGAATTTTAATGATTTTCTTAAAAATTATCATAAGTGAAAATAAAATTAAACGTTGGTTTAAATATATTATTTTGATAATAACATGTGTTGAAAGTACTATTTATTGTACCGGAAGTCCGTTTAGATTCAGCTCCTACTAGTATGCCTTTTTGGGCTGGAATTTTAGGATCAATTGTTCAACAAAAAGGTGGGCAAGTTGGAATTCTAGATTTGAATGCACTTCGAACAAAATATGGTGGAAGACAAGTCCCTCTAAAAGTAATAGCTGAAGAAATATCTGCAGAAAAATGGGATATGATTGGAATAGGAGGACTTACAACTACTTATGCCAGAATAAAAGAATTAGCGCCTTTAATTCGAAAAAAATCACCAGACTCATTATTTGTAGGTGGTGGTGGATGGTCTTCATATAATCCTGATGAAATTTTACAATTAATACCCGAATTAGATTTAATTTGTATTGGAGAAGGTGAAATTACTTTTTCAGAATTATATGATGAAGTAAACAACAATACAAATGATTTTGAAAAAGTTAATGGTTTATGTTTACGAGATGGAGACAGTTTCAAATTTACTGGACCACGTGCTTTAATTGCGGATCTTAATACAGTTCCTTACCCAGCATATGATTTATTTGAAACTGACATATATTTTGAAAATTCTTCAGTATTGTATTCATATGAAGCTTTTATTTCAAAAAGAAGAGCATCTGTAGTATGGGAACGAGGATGTCCTAGAGGTTGTACTTTTTGTTCTCATAATGGAATGTCAAGAATAGATTTACAGAATATTTATGGTGAGGGTGATAGGAGAGCTGGTGAAAAATTGGTTAGACTATCTGACAAAGAAAATGATACTTTTCAACTACCTGCAAGATGGCCTACAGCTGAATATGCCGTAGATAATATCAAACTTTTACAACAAAAATTTGACGTTGATTTTATTACTATTGTTGATGAAAATATGACTAGTAATAAAAAATGGACCAATGAATTTTGTGATCTTTATGTAAAAGAAGGTCTACATGAAACCATCAAGTGGGGAACTCTTGGTGACGCACCAAGTGTGGCAACTAATCCAGAGCTAGTACAAACTATGGTTGATGCAGGATGTACATACGTTTCATTTGGATTTGAATCAGCTTCAGATAAAGTTTTGAATCAAGATATTCAAAAAGGTCAAACTAGAAGTCATTTACAAAAAACTATTGATACCATTAAGCAATCAAAATTAAAGCCAATCACTACTTTCATGATTGGCAATGAACATGAAAACATTGATGATTTGATGGAGACTGTTGATTTTTGGATTCAAAATGACGCAGTTATAGATCCTTTCATATGCACGCCTTATGTTGGAAGCCCAATTTTTTACAATAACAAAGATTACATTTTAGGACAATATGATGAACGAATTAATTTAGTAAATAATGGAGATTACCAAGTAGATGAATCAGTTCTAAAAAAATGGAAATTAAATGCATTAGATAAATTTATGAAAGAATGTGGAGATGCATTTCAATATACTGCAACAGTCAGTAAATATTTTACAATTCCAGAATTATTCGCAATAAAGAATTTCATGTACACTCATGATGTTAGAAGACTCTTACAATGGTCTCATCAGCGATTTGAGGAAACTAATTTACCACAATGGAAACACTCCGCAAAATGGAAAAAATATTGTAAAGTCTGTCAAGCTAGAGAAGAAATATCACATGAATGTTCAATTGAACAATAAATTTTTTAATCAATATTTATTTACTGATTTTTTTTCTGAATTCATCAGAAATCATAATCTATTTTATAGTTTGAACTGAATTATAAAATATAGTGAATATTTGATATTTTCAAGTAACTAGAATCAAAAAAGGGGAACTTAAGTTTGGAAGCAATAATCTATTCTAAATAAATATATTAAAAAATATTAATTGTTATGAAAATTTTGATAGAAGAATTATAATATTTTTATTTTAATTCTTCAATTTTTTTCATATGTTCTTCTGCTAATATTTCAAAAAATTTATGATTCTCATCTAAAAAAATTGCAGCTTTTTCCTGATTAATTTCAGTGTCAAACAAGTATCCATCATAAAAAAATTCACGATTTATCTTAATAATTAATTCCGGTTGATCATACTCAAAGGAATTAGTATCAACTAAATTCATAAATTCGTTTACATCAGACAATTTGACTTTTACTTTTAAGGATTCTCTAATTGCAGTTGGAAGTTCCTCTAAACTCTTTAATCTATACACAGATGGAAGAGACGCATATATGGTATCAGCAAAAACTATAGATGGTTTTTCATATAGTGCTGCTTCTAATCCAGATGTGCCAGCAATTGTAATTAACATTTTACAATGTTTTAAAATATTTTCTTGACTAATTGAAGGATGAACTAATGTTACATTTGGTAATTCCATTATTTTTTTATAAAATTCAATATTTCTCCAAGCAAGAATTTTTTGCATTGGGTGTTCTTTTACAAATAATTGAAAATCAACTGGTAGTGATTTTGCTATATTTGTAATAACTTCAAGCTGATTTGTATAAAATGTTGCAGGAATTAATGTCGAACGTTCGGGATCCAATGAAAGTGGAAAATAAATAAAATTTTCATTATAATCCAAATTAGTTAAAAAATTATTATCAATGAATTTCTTTCTATATCTTAATTTTAGAGGAAAAATTCCTTCAAGGAAAATTACTTTACTTAAAAATTTTCCATAATTAGAGTAATAATCTCTATATTCACTATTACTTATTAATGATAAATATTTCAAAGCACCTTTTATCCATATTTTTTTAGAATTACGAAAGTTTTTTCTAAATGATGATTGTGAGGAAGAAATTATTTCTATTGCTTCACGCAAATCTTTAAAAGATTTTTCATCTTTAATATCAGATTTTTTTGAAAATTCTGAATAGTCATACTCCTCTGAAATAGTTAATCTGTTTTCAAATCTTGTTTGACCCAACATTAGAACTTTAATTCCCTTGGCAACACATATTTTTTTTAGAATTTGACCATTGCTTAAATCTGTTATTCTAATTGCAAAAAAATCAGGATTTGTTTGTTCAAGAATTTTTTCAAAAAATTTACATTCCTGTTCAATAATTACTAAAATTTCATCATAAGTGAATTTGTAATATTCATTATACTTGTAAAAATGAATGTCACTGTAAATAATTTTCCAAAGATCAAATTTATATTTTTTTTCAATTTGTGCCAAATATTGAAGATCAGGTTTTTTTTGGGATTTATCAAAACATTCACGAAAGTACCAAATATTTTTAAAATTCACAAATTTTTGTTCTTCATAAAATTTTTTCCCCCTATTTACATCGATTACAGCTGAAATTTCATAATTATACTTTTTTTGTAAATATGTTGCCATTCCAAAATGTTGTGAAAAAACATCTAACCACAATAA